>Ga0157363_1003041_pt1 | contig 15003 bp, 9 predicted proteins | sample AttsexASBM1_FD_111477 | JGI IMG/M metagenome (GOLD analysis project Ga0157363, IMG submission 111477) | Fungus gardens microbial communities from leaf cutter ant in Ribeirão Preto, State of São Paulo, Brazil - Atta sexdens ASBM1 | ecosystem: Host-associated > Fungi > Mycelium > Unclassified ...
CTGTGTACATACTATAATTGACCTATTCTAAAAGAATAGAGCAGTATATCTTTTATAAGATTAATATATTGTTGTTATATTATACTGTATAGTATCATCTACTCTAGAACCTTTATCTTCTATGGTTTTCTCTGTGACATGTGACATATGTGACCATCACATGTTATAGCACATCCCATTCTATTACATAAGTCCAAAATTAAAAAAATAGAAATGAAAACTTAAAATGAATATAAAAATAGAAAATAAAAAATAAAAAAGAATAAAAATAGCATAAAAACAAGTCTATTGTCTACAATTCTGACATTACTCTCTTTTTAAGATTTCCCCTCTAGAGAAACTTAGTTCAAATTCTTCTTCTATCTTGCCTAATTCTTTTCTAACTTCTTTAAATACTCTTTTACAAATTTTCTATTATAACATCATAATGTCACAGATCACATCTCATGATAGAAAGCAGTAGATGACTCTAGAAGGAATAATGTTATATAGCATGATATACACATATTGGCCTCAAGATAGACATATGGTCATTTAGGATAGGCTAAGTATAGTGTAGCACAAACCATTAGTATATAATGTAAATAGTTCTGTACAGAGTTTTCTATTGAGTTCTCTTGTATAAACTCTATACAAGATTCTTTCTTTTAACTAACCCTAAGATCTTAAGTTTGTAATACTAGATGTACTTCTGTATTCGTGATCATTCACACATGAATCAACATCTTGTGTTTCATCTTCTGATAACTTGTTATTTAGACTCCTAGTTATTCTATTTTCTTGGAAACTGTCTCTGTAATGTTTTTATAGTTATCTCCTACACTACTACTATCTTAGCCACAGTTCCAACTACAGACTTGGTATATAGAACCTAGTAGATACTTTGTAGTCTCTAGTCTGGAAATCAACTAAGACTGACTGAGAATTCCTAATACTTTTCTGACTAAAATAATCCAAAGATCCTCTTCACACTGATCTCTAATTATTCAAAATTATGACTACACAACAACTAGTAAGCATAATATATAAGTTGAGGCCAATGTCATCTTCCAAGATTACATCACTAACTCTATAGATAAGCTTCCAAGCTTGATCTGCAACTTAGGTATTTACCCAATCTATATATTTTTACATTTACTTCCCAGATAAGTTTCTATACTTAATATAATCTCTTCTCTATATGACTGATTATGGATATCTGCTTGAAGCAAGATCCATCTAATCTTCTGTATCTTCCCACCTTCCTACTCTTGATATATTCTTCTTTATATAATAGATAAAATACTAATAATACACACTTAATAAATAGTATTTGGACCATCTGAGAGTAAAAGTATGTTCTTCTCTACTTGAGACTTATATATTTTCAAGTCTATAGCACAGTGCTATTCCAAATCCCTTATTTATCTTACAAGCATTGATTTCCTTCCTTTCTTGTAGTTTTAACTAGCCAAGTCTACTTACAAACCAATTTATAACCTAACTTACTCTTAATCTATTCTTTCCTGCTACTTTCATTCTATAATTTTTGAGCTTGCAAGCATCTTGGTAACATATTCTTAATATTTCTTAATATTTCTATATATTTTATTTATATTCACAAACTCTTGAATTCTGTAACTAGTTCTTTATAATTCTAATGACTACACTTGTTCTAGAGATCTCTACTTCAAAGTTTAGTTTGTCTAATGGCTATCACACTATCTCATAAGTTGCTGAAAACTTAAGAGAGTTTCAGACATTATCTAGAAGTGTTGAATTCTTTCTCTAATATTTGTAGTAGCAACCTTATATTCTAAATGATTAGTCAAGATTACAAGAGAACTTGACAAAGAGCTCCAATTTATTGCTATCATATTTATAGTACATGGTCTGTGCTAATGATAAATAACTCTACTGTAATTTTCATATATTAGCTATGAGGTAAACATACTATAGGCATATATATTGATATTATTTCTTCTAGTATTTTTCACCACATTTTATGCTTGTGATATAATGTTGTGTAATGCATTATGAAACTCTTTATCATCCAAGAAAATAAAAAGAAATAAAATAAAAAGAGAAATCAAATTAAAGAAGATATATAAGAGTTTAAGCATATCATGATAGTATTCTCTCTTTAAAATTCTTTCTCTGGATGAACTTGCCTTCCTTTCTATCTTGCCCAACTTCTTTCCAACTTTTTCAAATATTTTTCATTAAACTTCTAATTGTTCTATCCAAATAATATTTTTGCTATATACTTCCCTAATAATTCATTTCTTTTGAATACTTCTGCCTCTAAATTCAATGGTTTTTGATTTCTCATTTACACTCTTCTTATTTATTTCTGTCTAATCTCCTTCTCAGATTCTTCCACTAGCTCTATTGTATTTTCTAAATTCTCCAACCTCTCATAAGTGTCTTCTTCTGCTATTTATTTCTTTTATCTGACCAAGAACTTTGGTTTCCCTCTCACATCTCTCCTATTCATTATATTTTCAAATTTATACTCCTTTCCTCTGTCTATCTCAATCTAAAGAGATATAAGGAGACTGACTACCAAATCCAATATCAACTTCAATATCTGAGCTTAGAAACCATAAAGTTTGTTATATAATCCACATAGCTTTTTTCTGAAAACTCTAATAACTACTCTTATTCATGGCTTTGCTCTACTATGTTCTTAGTCACCATTGAATAAGTTCATTCTAATTCCAGACATAGTTCTCAATGTTTTTATCAGTGTTTCTAATTATCTAGTATAATTATTCTAGCATTACATTAGCACTATTCTACTTGATTGCTGTGAACTAGTAGAAGTACTTAGAATAGCTATTCCCTCTAATAAACCTCATTCTGTTCTCTTAGATTTTCCTAGAGATAGGTTATATAATAGGTAGTACTTGTTAATGGACTTAGATTTCCCTAGAGCCTAAAGCACTATCTCTATACTTTTACTCTTAGTTGCCTTAACAGTAAAAAAAAATCTCCTCTTAAGAATCTTGAAATATCCTAGCATTAAGCACTCTAAGACTACCTACTTTTATCAGAGTTGATAATGGTAGACTTTATTTATTTTCATTTCATTTTTTTTATTTTATTTTTATTTTCATTTATTTTCTTATTTTTAGACTTAGGATTAGAGGTTAGCATGATATCACAAACTGTCACATAATCATGTATCATACAAAAGATTGTAGAAGAATAAAGTCATACTATATGTTCTTTAAGATAGACTAGATTTAGTATAGTATAGGCTATTAGCCAAGTGTATACAAGATAGATATTTTGTACTTGGAACTTGTCAGGCACAGTTCACACTGGGGATAAAAGTCCATGAGATGGGCTTGGAGTTGTGCAGACTTGTAGAATGATTTTAGCTTCAGCTTATGTACTGCACCATCTATCTACCATGTGGTCACAATTTCAGAGAATAGGAAGAAGTCTGAGATGGGAGTGAGTACTGATTTGGTGTGTCACCATTGAACACTGGGGATTGAGTTCAATAAGAGTTTATCTTTATCAATTATCAGACTAGTGAATTATAGTGTAATTACTAGTCTTATATACAGATGCTTACTATAGAAAATACTCAGGGTTTCAGTGTTGAGATACTAACAGAAGTAACACTGTTATAGAAGACCAAGTCAAATAGGAGTATCTCTGCTATGGAAGGCAGGCTTGTATAATTGGGAGGTGATATCACTACAGGGAGGTAATTTCCAGACAGATAGACTTGCATATAACAGAACTTCATCAAGTTCTCTTGTATTAATCCTAATACAAGGTTCTTTTTTTAACTTCACTCTATAAGTCTTAAGTCATAACATTAGAACTTGATACTCTTACTCTAAGATTACCTAATATCAGATCTTCTCACTATTTTTCTTTACTCTTTATTCAACTTTGACCAAGAGCAATACTGCTCAAAGTCAACAAGACAAAGCTAGACCCTAGGCTTAAAAGGCTAACAGTAGTTACTAGAAGGTTGTTATAAATAATAATAACTAGACCTAGACCATTATATAGATGTACTTATTATTTAATTAAATAAGTTACTGGTTCATGTTATAGTACCATTAACCTACTCTAAAGAGCCATGTGTTATTCTCAAGGTTAACATGTGTCAAACTCATTGTAGTGATATATTTTTCTTGAACATTCTGCTATATTTTTATAACATATAATTATATTGTTATGATTGTTTCCTCATGTTTACCTCATTACTGCAGAATGGACTATAGGGTTGAGGGTTGTTTCTTCATGACACAATGATTGGCTGTGCTGTAGTTGTCTCAGTAAGCACCTCATGTAGTAGATGTTATTTCCTCATCTTTTCTTTATATTCTATAATATCATTAACATATGTTTACCATACATTAACCTCATTGTTAATAGATATATATAGCTGTAGATACAGTTCTATATCTTTATACTTTACAAATTGACTCTTTCCTTCACTCTTACTTAAGCCTATGCCTAAGTTGCAACCTGAGCTAAGTCTAAGGTCATAACATATATGACTATGTGACTATGACTAATGTGTGATACCAAGTCATGTAATGTGACAATTTGTGACTGTGACATATAACATCATACTAATCCTAATATTAGATTCCAAAATGAAAAATAAAATAAAATAAAAATAAGAAAGAATATAAAATAAAACAGTCTATTATTCATAATTCTGACAAGAACAGCAGTAACCCTTCAAATACTGTCTAGAGTAGAATAGTCTTTTTAGACCAAAATTATATATAGTTTTCTTGAAGCAGTAGTCAGTAGCAAAGATAGTTAATAGACAATATAAGATAGAACTTGAAGAGAGCTCACTAACATTTATAAAGATTGAGTCAAGTTCAGATTATGAATTGAAGAGGAAACTAACATCAGTTCTGCCCTATCTTTTTACATATCATCACCTCTTATCCCTTTACCAATTGATTTACTCCTACTTTATTACAATATAAGTATAAGTCAACATAGCTCAATCAGTTTGAAGCAGATAGTCTAATAGCAATAAGAGCAAATAGCTATTTTATAGGTACTAATAGCTTAAGTAGGACTAGGAAGAGTGGTGACAGTAGAAGCTCCTAGATCTAATACTGGGTTAAATATAGACATAGCTAAGCTACCAACATTTAGTAGGAAAGTAGGTATTACAAACTTTATTCAACTTGTATCTTTACAACTAGTGAACTAATTTTTACAAACCAAGTTGTGCTGGAAAGCTCCAAATAAGAAGTATCTGTGCATATATGGAATGTACAAAAGTAACAACAAACAACTGAGATATCAGGCCATCAGTAACTGTAAAAGTTTTATTGTCTATTATCATAGGAACAACTAAACAGATTTCCATTATCAAACTTGCATTGAAAAGTGTTGTAACAACTACTAGTCAGAATGACCAATAGACCACTAAGATAAACTTATCAACAAAGTATCTCATGAGAATCATAAGAAAACTTGACAAGGAGTTCTTGATGTATTTCTACACTATATATATACTAGTATACATAGTACATGCTAATAATAAATAACCTTACTCTAATATCCATATATATACCATAAGTATACAATATATACACCATAAGGTAAATATACTGTTGACATACATCTAAACATCATCCTTCTAGCCTCTTCTTCCAGATTCTAGGCCTATAATATTGTTTCATGTAATTTGAATGCAGTTGTTATGAACTAAAATCCTTAGGGTTGGATAATAGAACAACTCTTGTATTGAGTAACACAAGAGAACTTGATAGAGTTCCTAGTACAAAGTAGTCTACCTTATATACTACTATTCATGGTCCATGCTCACTACTGTGCACCCTACCCTAAATGACCATGTGTAGAACATGAGGTCAACATGTGGTGTCCATGTTATATGACATCATTTGTTCTAGAACCTTCTACTTCATTTTCCCAAATCTCATGACCAATGTTGTGACCACACCATCAAAGTGTGACTAATGTGACAGTGTGACCGATCACTTCTAACCCTAACCCTAGATGTTCTAAAAATTAAAAAATGAAATGAAATGAAAAGTGAAAATGAAAAATAAAATAGAGAAAAACTAAGTCCACCATTTGTGAATTTGACAGCAGTCATATATCTCTTCATCATCTAAGAAATAAAGGAAAAATAAAATAAAAAAAAGAGAAACCAAATCAAAAAAAATTAGTAAAAATAAAATGAAATCAAAATAAAATATAAGAGTTCAAGTATACTATGACAGAAAGCATTCATCAAATATTTTCTAATGATATATTATACATTATATAAAGACCAGTATTTATAGAGATATAAGCATATTAATATAGTGACATAATCAGTTATTTTCTAAAATTAGCCTGATATCTGCTATGACAGATAACAATCCCACCAGGTATAAGTATTAATCATGTGATAAAATCAGCTTGCATACAGACTATTACTATTTTATAAAAAATACTCAACAATATCAATTTTTATTATTATTATTATTGATATCTGTATTGATCTTCATTATCATTGTCATTATTATTGAACTTCTGAATCACTCTTAAACCTCTGAGAGTACATCCAAGATCTAAATATCACAAACAAGTAAGTAGTTCACTTTGTAATAGTAGAAAATATTTTGAGATTTCTTATAGCATGCAGATTGTAATTAGAATGAGAATGAGGGATGTAGCAGTAGAAGAGTAGGTGCAGTGGATGCAGTTATATATGCAGGGAGGGTTAGCAAATATCTGGAAATAAAACATTATAGAAGATTTGAAGAGTAAAAGCCTAGTATATACTATAGTGGGAGAATTTCTCACAGATTTGAAGCAAAATATTGGAGGAGGAAATAATAAGACAATGAAGGTGGTAGAGTTGAAGAAGGTAGAATAAAGAAGTAAAACAATAGAAAAGCTTATATATGAGTTTAGAAAGATAACAAGAGATAGCAGATATGAAAAGAGATTATTAATAAAAGAGTTCAAGAGAGGAATGAATGAGGTTATAAGACAAAAACTAATGGAATCAGAATGCCCTCCTATAAGTATTGAGCAGTAGTATAAATAGGCAACAAATTTGGATAGGCATTGGAGAGAGAGTAGACAAGAAGAAGAGAGGCTGAGAAATAAAAGGGAAATCAGGTCTTTGGTACTGAGGATAAACATATCAACAAACATCAGAGGGGTAAAATAGCAGTAGTTGGTACAGCTCTAGGTTTGGCCAAAGAGATAGAAGATTTAATAGTAGGTGCCAACAAAGTCTGCTCTAATGAAGTGAGTTGAAAGAACAAATGTGTTATGAACTTAAACCTTTAGAGTGAGGTAAAAGGACAAACTCTTGTATTAGAGTAAACACAAGAGAACTCGATAAAGAGCTCTTTACAAAGTAGTCTACCTTATATACTCCTACAGATGGTCCAAGCTAGCTACTGTGCACTCTACCCTGAATGACCATGTGTAAAGCATGAGGATAACATGTGGTATCCATGTTGTATGACATCATTTTGTTCCAGAACCTTCTACTTTCTTCTCTTAAGTCCCATAATCAATGTTGTGATCTCATTATCAGATGTGACTGATGTGACCTATCACTTCTAACCCTAACCCCAGAGTTCTAAAAATAGAAAAGATGAAAAACAAATCAAAAAGAAAAAGATAAAGATAAAAGGAAACAAAGTCCACTTTTCTGTAATCTTGACAAAATGCAGTCATCATACATCTACAATAACAGTGGGCAGGGTTTATGCCAAGGCATAATCTATATGTAATAGAGGTAAACCATGGCAGAAACCATTATAGCTACAGAGGATTTGGATATTTAGCAAGAAACTGTAGAAATTTTGAAAATCATAGGATAGAAAAGAAGGGTTGAGTATAGAGACAACTTAAATACTGGAAATAATGTAAATGGAGAAGAGAGTTTGGTAGTCCTTGACTAGGCTCTAGTAATGATAGGTTCATAATACTCTCTAGGGTAATAGACAATAAATTCTGCTGCAACTTAGATAATAGAAACATGCTGAGAGAAGTAATAGTAAAAATTGGACTGGAAAGAATTGATATGCAGAAAGAAGTAATAGTAGAAGCATTGTTGGACAGTAGTGTAATAAAGCTGGTTATAAGTTGGAGTTTGCTAGGAAGCAGGGATTTAAGTTAAATAAAATTAAAAGACCTATATATGTGAGAAACATGAATAGTTCTTTTAATAAGGAAGGACCAATTGAGTATATGGTGGAACTCAATATTTATTATCAAGAACACAGAGAGAGAATAGTAATAGATGTAATTGATAGTCAGAAGTGGAGTGTGATTTTGGGAATGCTGTGGCTTGATCACCACAATCCTGAAATTGACTGGAGAATAAGGGAGGTGAAGATCACAAGTTGTCTAGAAGAGTGTAGAAAGTAGTAGAGACCAAATCAGGGAAATTTAGGGTGGCAGAAGCAGAAAAAGGAAGAGAAAAAGGAAGAAAAAGGAAAGAAGTAAGAAGAGAAGAAGTAGGAGAAAAATAAAAATAAAAAGGAAAAACAAAAAAGGAAAAGAATGATAAAAGTCAAGAAAGTGGTGAAAGAATAGGAGATTTGGTATGAGAAAGAAGAAGCAGCAAAATTTGAAGAAGAGGTCAAGAAATTGGTTCCTTAAAGGTTCCACAAATAGATCTATGTCTTTAGGAAGAAAGTGAGTAAGAGAATGCTAACAAAGAAGTTATAATAAAAGTGAATAAAGAATTTGTGCTGGGAAAGAGGAAAGTATATCCATTGTCAAGGAAGAAAAGAAAAGAAAAGTGAGTTCATTGAAGAACAATTGAGGAAGGAGTATATTAGACCCTTGAAGTTATCTCAAACAGCACTTATGTTTTTTGTAGAAAAAAAGAAGAGTAAGAAGAGAATGATTCAGGACTATAGATATTTAAATAAGTGAACTATTAAGAATAACAATTATTTTTCTCTAATTTGGAATATTGTAGAGAACATTGGTACAAAAAAATTATTTACTAAATTAGATCTATGGTAGGGTTATAATGATATATAGATAAAGGAGGGAAATAAGTAAAAGGCAGCATTCATAACTCTAAAAAGTTCATTTGAACTGACTGTAATATTCTTTGGACTCATGAATTCTTTAGTAACTATGATGAATGAGATCCTATATAACTTAATCAATACTGGAGAGGTAGCAAGCTTCATTGATGACATTATAGTAGGAACAAATAAAAATGAAGGGCATGATAAGGTAGCAGAGGAAGTAGTGAAGAGGCTAGCAGAAAATGATTTATATGTAAAACCAGAAAAATGCAAGTGGAAGGTTAGAGAAGTAGAATACTTTAGAGTAGCAATAAGGCCAGAGGAAATCAAAATGGAAGAAGAAAAGGTAAAGGAAGTGTTAGACTGGCCAACTCCAAAAGAGGTCAAGGATATGCAGAAATATTTGGGACTAGCCAATTACTATCAGTAGTTTATCAAATATATAAGAGAAGGTATTTAGAAAGTTGAAGAAGAAATTCACCAAAAAACTGGTGTTAACTGTACCAGATTTAGATTAAAAAAATAAGGATAGAAGTTATTGTGTCAGATTATGCAATAGAAGTGGTGCTATTTATAGAGTATGAAAATGGGAAATAGAAATTTATAGCTTATCTCTCAAAATTGCTCAATGAGATAGAGAGGAACTATAAGATTTATGATAAGGAGATATTAGTAGTAATAAGGGAGTTGGAAAACTATTAGAGGTACAAAATTCAAGTTCAAAGTCTAGATAGATTATAAAAACTTAGAATAATTTATGAAGATACAGAAGTTAAACAGAAGACAAGTCTAATAGGTGTTGTATTTGTCAATATTTGACTTCATCTTAAAACATGTTCCAGGAATAAAAATGAAGAAAGTAGATAGACTTAATAGAAGACCAGACTGGAAAGTAAGAGTAGAAAAGAACAATGAAAATCAGACACTAATTAAAAAACAATGGATCTATAGTATAACTGAAGTAGTAATAGAGAGACCAGAAGTAGATATATTAGAAAAATAAAAATAGCTAAAGGAAAGAATGAAAAAGTGGTTAGAGTGGTAGAGAAAATAAAGAAAGCAGGAATAAGAGAAGTCAAATAGCAGGTAGAAGGAGACTTGGTATTATAAGAAGGAAAAGTATATCTGCCAAAGGATAAGAAGTTGAGAGTAGAGATAATCTAATTGTACTATGATGTTGTTGTGGCAACCACTAATTACAAAGATCAATAGCAATATTACAAGTAAATCTCTTAAAAGATAGATATCTTATGGGAATTACAAGAGAACTCAACAAGGAACCCTCACTATATTACTACACTATTTATATGATATATAGATGGTCTATGCTAACATTAAATAACTCTACCCTAAAGTCCATACATCAACCATAAGTACTCCATGAGGATAATATGTTATAGACATATATGCCTTAATATTACTTTTTCTAGTTCTTTCTCTAATATTCTAGACCTATAAGTGATTTGTCATATGACATGATTATGTAATTGGTATAAAGATAAAATAAATAAATAAAAAAGAAATTTGTCCCAGAAAAATTAAATAAAATCCCAGAAAAATCTCTTAAGCCACATTTCTTAATTTTCTCCTTTAATACAACATTTAGGCTTGAACGAATATGCCTCTTTAGTTGTTTTAAGTTCAAGCATCTCACAACAGATATAGTAGTAGTAGAATATAGAAAAAGATAGAAGATAATGAAGTTGGTAATGAGAAACTACTAATGGTTAGGGATAACAAAAGACATAGAAAAATATATAGGCAGATGTGATATGTATTAGAAGATGAAGAACTGAGCAGAGATACCAGCAGGAAAGTTGATAGCAAATGAGGTTCTAGAGAAACTGTGGATACATTTGATAGTTGACTTTAATACTAAGTTACTATTAGTAGCTGGGAAGAATGCAATTCTAGTAGTCTGTAATATGTTGTCAAAAATAACACATTTTGTGGCAACAACAGAAGAAACATCAGTAGAAAGGTTAGTATAGTTTTTTAGAAATAATGTGTGGAAGTTGCATGGGTTGCTGGTGTTACACTGGAAAATACTTTTCTATGAAAACAAGTACTCTCATAAGTATATAAGCCTTCTTTGAATGCATCAGCAGGAAAATCTTACACTTCTAGATGACTTCTCAGGTCCTCTCAAGAGATGGTGTGATAGCTATTAATCAAACCAGATCTTAGAAAAAAGAGATTTTCAATGATAAGGAATATTACTTTTAAACAACTAACTATGAAGTACATATACTTGTGAGAGTATTTTACTGGGTCACAAACATTTGGACAGTTGAATAAAGCGGGAATATATTAGATTGGAAGCTGATAGAGTTTAGAATGGTGGAGTGAGTAGGAACAACTATGGAAATAGTAAAGGAGAAATAGATTGGGCTCTTGCAAGTAGAAATTGATTATTAGAAATATTAATACTGATTTCATGCTATGGTTCTTGAGGTGCCTTTAGAAAAATCTTATATACTCAAAAACTACCACAAACTTCATTCAGCTTGTAGTACCACAACTAGTAAACTAATTTTCACAAATAAGTTGTGCTGGAAAGCTCCAAATGAGTACTATCTGCACATATACAGGATTTACAAAAGCAACAACAAACAACTGAGATATCAGGCCATCAGTGACTGTAAAAGTTTTATTGCCTGATATCTCATGAACAGCTAGATGGATTTTTATAATTGAACTTACATTGAAAAGTGCTCATCAATCTATTTCTGATGATATATGATATATTCAATAGCAATAAATATTGATAAAGATACAAGCATGTCAATGTAGTGACATAATTAGTTACCTTTTAAAATTAGCCTAATATCTGCTATAACAGATGACAGCCCCCATCAAGTACAAGTTTTGATCATGTGATAGAAATAGCTTGCACACAGACATAGACCATTACTATTTTGTATATATATCTCTATATCTAAGAATTAGACCTTAAACTCAACAATACTAGTTTTTATTATTTATTATCAATATTCATCTTTTCATCATTGATATCTGTATTGATATTCATTATAATTGTCATCATTATTGAACTTCTGAATCATTTATAAACCTTTAAGAGTACATCCAAGATTCATGTAATATAGCTAGACTGCCAGTACTGAACTAACTATGCCAAAAGGGAATTTAACTGAAATCTTATACTTTTCAGCCAACTGGCAGTATTTATGCTAATTATAGGACCTCAGGTAAGTAGCAGACTTACAATTCAGATATCACAAATAAGTAAGTAGTTTATTTTGTAATAAAAATCTTAGAAGATTACTTGTTTTCTCAGAAAAGTATTTTCTAAAGTAACAATGATCCACCAACTGAATTGGAGAAGAACAATTTAGTCTTGGCCAGATTATATTAATGCCAGAATGTCAATCTATTAGTCTATTGCCAAAAAACAAAGTTTGCAAGATCTTTATCTATCTAGTCTTTATTTGTTCTGCTAGCAACTGAATATTGAAGAAATCCAGAATATATTGTATTCACTTTTGAGAACAAGCATATTTGCTTTTGTCTCCTCATTGTTACTCAAACAAGTATCCTAACATATATAGTAGTTTTTTCATAACCAAGAAATAATCAACATAGAGAGATAATCTTTCATAATATAGATATCTGCTACTTCTCTACATACACTTATATATGTATCATACTGTGAGCTAAGCATGGCTATCTGACTCAATTTGCTTAAAAATATTCCTTTCTTCATATAAACAGTATAAGCTGAGATCTAGAAAATATGTTTAAAGTGGTTTAGTAGCTTTCTATAGGGTCATCATTGTAGCAATTTGTCCTTGTCAAAGAATAGTGTTATATCTAGAAATCTTATATAAATATCTGAAGCTGACCATTCTATTATATAGTTATCAAATATAACTAAGTTCTCTAAAAGACATTTCATACTCTACTCATACTTAGTATAGACAAGACTAAGACAGTCATTGATATACCTTCCATAGAAAGATACATTAGGATGAAAGTAAATACCCATTCTATCTTCAACAAAGTAGCTATATAGATTTACAAGATCTGGACTAGATTATACTTCCATAACAAGTCCACTAAATTTTTGATATATTCTCCTGTCAAACTGATATAGAAGATTCTTGTTAGTAATAGAAAGAGCCTTCCTAAACATACAATCAAATTCTCCTCTGAAAGAGCTGTAGTAGTCAATAAGGTAATCAAAAGCAATCTGATATACTTTTTGAACATCTATATTAGGATAGAATACTACTACATTGTCTGAGATAAAGTATATTATTTTTATCTCACTAGCATCAAACCTTACTGGTAGTAATGATTTAAAGCCATATGGCTTAAGGGTCAAGTCTTTGGATCCATGAATGATCTCTTTTAGCATTGTGGCAAAAAAACTATAAGTAGCAAATTCAGATAAGTATAATTATTATTATACTTGAAAGAGTTAATATTAGTCTTAACAACCAGGCCACAGTATCTATCAGCTACTGGGACTTCCCTGTTTCCTTGCTGTCTGTTTTCTTTTGTTTTATACCTTGGTCTTTTCACTGATTGTTTCTAGGTATCTTGGAACCACCAATCTACTTCCTCCACTTGTTTGGCTTTTTGCTGCTATCTCTGTTTCTAGTGATAGCTGCTTTTGAACCTTGAGAAGTCATTGCTTTGGGTGGATTTTTCTATTATAAAAATGATATAGTCAAGATAGTATTTGTTGCAGTATGTGGAAAGACTCACTTTCTTACCATTCTGGGCACTGTTGAGAACTTTCTTCATCTTTGCTACTATCCTCTTGTCCACAAGCAACTGAATGGACTGTGAGGTGATGTGTTGATCCATATTAGTGAATGCTTTCTTTTTCAACTTCCTCTTTTTCTTATTCTTCAGTGCCTTAGCACTTAGATTATTATCAATAAATTGTATAGCCCAATAGAAGATATGAGAGAGGTCTTTTAAGTCCTTCTTGAATTTACCAGAGAGGGCATTGTCAGTAACCCAGCCTCTGAATACTGGGCATCTATGACTAGAGTTAGTGGGTAGGTCCCAGGATAGCATCTTTGCATTATTGAAAACTAGGTCAAATTTTTTCTGGAAATACCTGATAAGAGAGGTGTAGAACTAGGAGTCTTTGCACTAATTGGACTTGCTATCTTACATAATTTCCATGTTCTTTACATGGAGATGATATGCTTCTGCAAGCCAGGCGTGCTCCTATCACTTGATCTCAAATAGTATTATCAAGACAAGAGGTAGTAAAAGTCAGAGGTGCCTCAGTAAATAATTGGTCAAATCCTTGCTCAATTTTGGTAGAAATAAAGCCTTTGACCACCTGGTATGTGTAGAGCTTTACATTCAACCACAAGAGGGTAGTTTCCATTCTTTTGTAGTCTTCTAGTACAATAAGCTGTGAGACTTCACAAACATGTTGCTAGTGAGATCTCTGTGCCACTCTTAAGATGCCAGACAAAATCTTCTAATAAGGAGAGGAAACTAATATAACTAGTTAAAGCACATTTCCAGCAGCTATGATAGGTACTTGGCATATAAACTGGATAAAGTAAAGGACTTCTCTCATCAGAAGTACAGTATGATATGGATATATAGCACTAGGCAAATATGTCAAAGCTAAGCTTGATATTATGTACTTTTAGCATAACTGATTCAGTGGCTAGTCTATTTTTAACATCTCTATCACATAGTAAGAGTTACCATTATTGACCACAAAAAAGTCATCCAACATGTAAAACATAGCTGGGACAATTCTAGCAAGGGAGAAGGCTGTGCATACAATGAGTAATTGGCCTCTAGAAGCAGTAGGCTGTAATGAAGCAGAGCTAGCATTCAAGAAGGAAAAAGATGCACCAGTATTTAGAAACATAATAGATAGATTGTTATGACTTAAAATCCTTAGAGTGGGATAATAAGACAACTCTTGTATTGAGTAACACAAGAGAACTCGATAGAGTTCCAAGTACAGAGTGGTCTACCTTATATACTAATCTTCATGGTC
>Ga0157363_1003042_pt1 | contig 15001 bp, 5 predicted proteins | sample AttsexASBM1_FD_111477 | JGI IMG/M metagenome (GOLD analysis project Ga0157363, IMG submission 111477) | Fungus gardens microbial communities from leaf cutter ant in Ribeirão Preto, State of São Paulo, Brazil - Atta sexdens ASBM1 | ecosystem: Host-associated > Fungi > Mycelium > Unclassified ...
ACTTATGGAATCGATGTAATTTTCCACAAGAGAAATACGCGATAATGAAAATATCTAGCGTTGGGAAAATTATTTGACACGCGTTATTATATAAAAATTTAATTTTTCATATAACCTGCGGATTGTTTCACTGTAGCGGAACATGCTGCGATACGTATGAGTTCAGGTATGCGATCAGCTGTGCCAAAACTCGTAAATATTCACCGGCGCGTGCATACTTGATTTTATGGCTATTATCGCCGCGCAGCTTGCGGAAAGATATACCTCCGTTGCAACATCACGCGAATGATAGCGTAGCGTATACATACACGTGCCGCCTGCATCGATCGACTCTGCTGTGATTAAACGAATCCGATATTGATAATGAGACGATAGCGATAATGGAACGACTTCACGAGTGGCCGTATGTCCGTTTCGCTTGCAATATATCTTCGAATAAGTGCGAAATTTTACAATTTTTTTCATTGATAATGTCTAAAAATACACTTGCTGCAGAAAATTCTTCCATATTATCGGTCATAATTTAGTATACAGTAAGTGACAGCGTATAAATTATAGAGTATCATGAACCGTTTAAGATGTGTACTAATATTAAACACTCGTAAAAATTACTAAAATTATTTAAATCATTTATATAATTTATTGAAACTATTAATTTTTTAAATTGACAGTTTATTAAACTATAAATTGTACAAATTATAAAGATACTGATGAGACAGCCAATGTCCCAACTTCAACCAAATGAGTTAAATAATGAATTTACGATAGAATTTACGATAGAGTTTATTATTTCAGGGTTAAACAATTCCAAAAGAAAGAGAGAAAGCTTTCAAAGATAAGTCTTTTTTTTAACTAATATAAGTTTGAATCTATTTATTCAGCCGATTTAGCTATTTCACGCAAAAAAATATTTTGCTGCTTTAGCTAGAATTATAGCTGTTTTTTTGTATCTGATAGAAAATTATGTATCATACGCATAGAATTTATAGCACAAATCTAAATTCTATTTCTACATGATTAGATGCAATATAGATCCAATATCGCAGTATTTGCTACAACTTTACCTGTTTTAGTATCTAGTTTACCTATTTTATTTTTCGTACTTAGATAATTTTCGCTATAACTGTAAGATCATTTTTTGAGTGTTATGGCTCACGGACGAAGCTTTTGAAAACCGGGAAATCAGTTCATGTACATGCGACATTTGGCAAGTACGGTATCGCTTTTTCGTACATCAAGAAATGATGATATTGCCTATGATAGCATCTAGCCAACTGGTCGGATAGCCCATCAAAGCCGAGAACGAGATGTCCTCGATGATCAGAAGAGACAAGTAGTCGTGATACAAGCGGAGAAACGAGTTTCATATACTATAGAAGTTTCCTCGAAATTGCCAGTTACAAGAATAGTATCTCCGGTTTATCCTAGCGCCAACCTCAAAAACCGATATCTTGTCCGGAGCAAAGTTCGAATAAGTTGATGCGTTCAGGAAACGCAAAGGAAAAAGTTGAACTAGAAATCGATATGGATGTCACTGCTGTTTCGCCAGAACAGGTGTCACATATTTCGCGATGAATAAAATCGATTATGTCTCCCTTTAATAATTTAATATCTCGCGTTACCTTTGTGTTTTACTCGCGATTATAATTTGAAACAACTATAATGCATTTATCGTGTTTTATATATGTATTTTATTACATCGAATCTCCTGCAAACATAATATGTCAATTAGTTGTTATTGAATTAGCCTGGCGGGTTTATTTCATTGTTATCGCGCCGCCCGTCAAAACTTTAATTTTCGTAAGAGCATCGTCGAAAAATTCCTTCTCTCTCCCTGCATTTTCGCTCCTAATGTCTCTTCCATGCTGCGGCGTTTACAAACGCGAGTTCGCTTGATGCTCGACGTTGAGGGACGTATACATCTCCGGTCTTTTCCCGCCTTTTAATTCAACAACAAAAACATGACGGCATTATCCGTGCGCGTCGACGCGATATCAGGAATCTTGCGCGAATCAAAAATTTTCCATAATAGCTCGCGTCACGACAAATCATAAACGAAAATCCGATAGATTTCCGATAGACCGGAAATCTTGCGAACTGAATTTATGTTCTAATAGTTGATCGCACAAAATGTAATATAAATCGCAAAACACGATCCGAATACAAGTTTCCTCTTTAATCTCATCGTATCGAAATCACTACTTTTGTATAAAAAAAGATCTGAATTTTTTGTCAAGATAAGTTAAAAATTTTCAAGAGTTTCATTTCATCTTGCTTTGAAATTTAAACTGCACTGAGATAAATGTTCTGAAAAACCGACAAAAGTCTAATCAAATGGCGAGACTGAATGGAATTGAAATTCCATTTGAAAATTGTGATAACCAAAAATTCTGTTCGGCTTCACCAAAATTCTTGTTAAGCCTTTTTTTTAATTTAATTAGAACATTTTTTCTCAGTGTAAATAAAATAGCGATGAGTGATTTTCATATAATTATATTTTCCATATTTTTAATTATTTATTAATTCATTCACTTATTTATAATTCGATATAAATTGTTCGAAATGAATTAAATAAGAATATATGCAGACAGTATTTAGAACAAATGGAGGGAAGATAAAAGGCTTTTGTGCATCCTGTTCAAGTTTTCGTGTAGTGCTTGTAATACAAATAGAACTGGTCCGAAGTTAGAACTGACCGGAAGTTTCTTCAAAATGACCAGGCAGGAAGGAGGGGGAGAGAGAGAGAGAGAGAGAGAGAGAGAGAAAGAGAGAGAGAACGAGAAAGCTCTCGACTTTATGGCAACGCCGGCTCGGAAACTGGGGGTTACGCAAAACGGATGAGCCCCAGAGATACCGCGCATCGTTTACCGACATTTACTAGCGGAAGAGATGGTAAATTACACGCGCGTATCTCTCGTGTACGAGCTACTGCTGCTGCTGCTGCTGCTGCTCGCGGTAAAACATTACGACAATATTTTGCTTTCGATTCAGAGTTTGTTTTCGATGATATCTATCGAGTGTTCGATAATAGGCAGACCAGAGATATATTTTCTGTGTTGAAAATTAAAACAATATTTTCTCTGACGAAAATTTTATCTGAAATTTTCGATCGCAATTTAATCGTATCTTAATTGTCAGTATAATAAATACAATCAGAATTAATTTTTTAAAGGTAATCAAGAAAAGAAAATGACAGAAAGAAATGTGAAGATGAAGTATAATGTCTCGCTCTGTCGATCCAATATTTTTGTCTGCAAGCACCGACGTATGATCGATTTCTTGCGATTCTTAATGCAAAACCACATTTATAGGCTCGGCCTGTCATCGCTTATTTTTCTACCTGATGATAAATGCGCTCGCGATCCATCGATCATCGATCTTATTCTTCGGCGTGCACGAGTTTTTCCTTCAAGATTAAAAATATAACATCTCCCGCGGTGACTAATGTGACGTATGCGACATGTATATGACGTCGAAAATAATAGTATCAAATGTCTCAACGAAACTTTTTCAGCATTTCAAACACTCTAAAAATTATTTTGTTTCATGTAAAATAGATGTAAAATAGATGTAACGAGATCAAATAATGAGTGGATGTAAATAATATGTTATTTTAATTTATAGGTGTACAGTGATTAACCAAAACATTGAGAATAATACATGGTTAAAAATGGACGAAGATTCGAATTATCAATCAGAATTCTGATTATTTCAACTAGAACTCTAGTAGATTTAACAGAAAATTCTCATTCGTCCATTTTCAACCAATTTTAGAATTAATTCAATCAGTTTTCTCTCAGTGTAATATTATATACTTCGATAAAAAAAATTTAAAGAAATTAAAATTATAAAATGGAAAATATATATATATGATTTCTTCTAACTAATAATTCCTAAATTATCATTTTATCTTCTAAGAATTACAATCAGTGCATAATAACAATTAAGAAAATAAAAAATTAAAGACAATAATATTAAAAGAGTTATATAATACTTATTTAAAAGATCCTGATCAATCAGAATTTTGATTACCTAGAATTCTATTTAATCAGAAAATTCTGACTTGTTCAGTTTTAATTGGAATTCCAATTAATCCAACCAGACATTTTTCTCGGTGTAGTATTATACACTTGATTATACCTTGATTTAAAAAAAATATTTAATTTTTTATAGTATTATACCTTGGTTAAAAAAAATATTTAAGAAATAATTAAAATTATAAAATGGAAATAAGTAATATATCCCTTCTAATTATATAGTTCCTAGATCTTCATTCTATTTCTTTCTTCTAAGAATTACAACATACAAATATAATAAAGAAAATAGAAAATGAAAGCGATAGCATAAAAAGAATTAGGTATAAAAAACTTATTTAAAAACTTGAAATTTGCAAAGTCAATGAAAGCCAGTCTCAAAACGCCAAGCAGAGCAGATCAATTCTGTATGTGCATGGCGATATATTTTTTTATTCTCCTTCATCTATGATTCCCATATTCTTTTACGTTATTGGATTATATCAGGATAAACGTATCTATGATCGTTCACCGTTTCGTTGAAATTCGAATTCGTCATAATTACTACATTACTATATATCGGTTATACCGTTCCTGAAATTTCAATCGACTGTATAATCGGCGATGATGAAATTATTCGCGAGCGTACAAAAGTAAGGACGGAAATCGCGCCGATAAAAGAACGCTTTATCACGCGCGAGGTAGTCCCTCACAAAGGCTCGCTGTACTCTTTTTTCCGCACATATTGCCGCTACTATCGGCCGTCACGTTTGAAAGCTCCTGGCACGCGGAATTATAAATTCGGCAGTGGAAACTCCCCAGCAATACGGACGCACAACGGTATGAACATTCCGCGGTGATCGACTTTACGAAGCCAATTTCGTCCGGTAACGCTCAAGCGGTCGTAGCCTCGGGGAAATTCACCTCGCCGTACTTTTTCTCCTCTTTTTTTTTCCACTTCTTTTTTTTTTAAATCGCCATCTCTTACCCAAAGCCCGGAATCCTTTGTTCGCGTGGCGCGAGAGCGTCGATCCTCGATTCCTCTTCATATTATTGCGGAAATCCCCGTTGAAACGCGCGCGTAAAAAGGCCGTTCGAGGTAAGATGACAAATGGTCATACGCAGCAAACACCGGATCTCCGTGATTGCGCGGGAATCGAATGTTTGCATCTCCTAACTCACTCGCGTACTCTCCGCTTTTCTACCTCCACACGAGACCTTCTCGCTTTTCGTAACTCCGATTATCGACAATCCCGACGCGCGTCTGCAGGTCTGCGACGAGCGATCCGGCCGGGAAATAACTTCTAATTGCTAAATGGATCTATAAATCGTTTCGTGTTCAACGCGTAATGAAACCGTGTTATTTACTTAATTGCAGGTGCGAACTTTACTCGGCCTGGTGATATATCACGCCTATTGCGAATAATTGCAACGTAAAGCGCCCGGCCAATCGATCGCCCTCGCGCGTCCTCTCAGGAAGACATCTCCCAGCAAACTGTCTCTTTTTCTTTCCTCCTCGCGATCCCGCAGTCAATTTCCCCGGGTACACAATATCGGTGCCGAAGCTGCCAATCCGAACGGCTGCGAAATCGGATAGCGCGTCTCACGAAGACGTTCACATGCCGTCACGCTCGATAACAACTGTCTACATCTTCCTTTCTCGCGTCTATGAAGAAGGGCCGCCGTCATTCCCTCAAAGAACGCCACGTTCTGTCGACATGCGATTCCATATGGCATACAGAGAGATCGATTCGTGCACGCGGATATATAGCGCGTCTTTCTCGGGACATTAATTCGTCTCGACCCCTCTCGTAGTTAAAATAATCGTGCGTTTCATCGGCCGTATCGCGTCGTGAATCACTCGAGCTCGTTTCCTCACACGGCCCGTATGTTAACCCCCAGATCGAGTTGGGGTTTCCCCGGCGACGGGGGCGCGGGAAACCCGGCACAATTTACTGGCGCCAACAAGTCTGAAACGTGGAAAACTTCTCGCGTGTGTGATTTACAGAAAGGCATTCCGGCTAATATAAGTCCCGAGGGTGAATCCAAGGGCCCTGTACCCTAACCTAGTTCAACGCTGAGCGTATTCACTCATCATCGTGTTAGCACAGAAATTTCTAACCTTGGCCTGATACCAGTCCCCTCCTCGAAAACATTACGACCGCAGCCGTAATAACGATGCAGTACCCGATCTCTCTGGCAGATCTGGCAATATATTGAACATGTAATGATATGAAATTAAGATACTACTCGTTATTACTTTCTTTCTTTCATTATAATTCTTATAAAAAGTGTATATTTGAATTATTAATTAATTTTATTTCAATTACTCTCTATTTTCCTAATATTTTTTTTCATTCAGTTTTTCATTAGTTTTCTTAATATTTATTTTTTTTAATTAATGAAGTTTTTTATTACACGGAATTATTTTATTATATTACGCACATTTTTCCATTCCATTTTAATTTTTTTGAACTCTAAATAAAAAGAATGATTTTGTTGGAGAATCTACAATTTTTCTTAGATACAAATCCGAAAACAACTTTATTGGACATTAAAGTAATTATAGAATGTTCAAATGACAATGCTGTAAATAGTTTTAACGTTCTAGCAATCACACGAAAAGAACAATTTTGCTAAAATTTCTAAAAAATTTATCTATATACAGATTTGAAAATAATTTTGTTAAGTCATTAAAATAATTATATAGAATATTCAAGCTGATTACTAAAATGTCAAAACTTTTTGCAGCATTGCTCATCTTATTTAATTATATTGATGATTGATCTAATAAAATTATTTTCAAATTTGAATCTAATTAAATTTTTAGATATTTTATAGCAAAATCATTCTTTCCATGCAGTTTTTGAGCATCCTTCTTAACTATTTTGAGGGTTTGAACTAAATTATTTTCAGACCTATATCTATCTGGTTAAATGTTTAGTTACTGAGAGTGATAAGTAGAATCATTTTGTTGATATGTAACTAACAAAAACTTCCTTATTTTTTTATTAAAAAATTGTGTATGTAATCAAAATTTTATTAGAATAACTAAATTTTAGTTCTAACATTTTAATTAGAACAACATAATTTTTAAACATATGAAAACATATGAAAGTTAGTCACCTATCAACAAAATAAATAGTTATACGTATACCAAAACATTTCTCTCAGTGACTATTCAGCACAAAACCGTTCTTTCTGTGTAAAATTCTTTTTTTATCTTGCTTTTATCATGTCGCATCGACTGTAATCATGTGCATCGGACCGGCACGTACGTGTATCTATATACGTGTCTCAGTTATGACTGTGCTTATATATACTGATAACATTTAGGAACTCAGCCAAATAGCATCTGTGTGCCAAATAGCGTAACCATGTCATATTTTGAACGCCGACAAAGTAACGCGGCTAACCCGTCCAACATCGATGACATTCATTCTCAGAGTGGATTTATCTAGCGTTTCGGACAGCTCGTAGATGCGCTCAATGCCACGGCGGAAATAAAGAGATAGCACTGACAGTTTATTTCGACACAATACAGTTTTTCTTGTCTGTAAATTTTAGTTTATGGACGTTATCCATTCTCAATATTGAAACAGAAAAAAAATAAAGAAGCTCGAAGGAATGTAAAGTTCGCGTCCCTCCCGGCATTAAAATTCAATAGTCTTGATTAAATTTCTAATTTTTTCTCCTCCTTCAAAATTCTTAATAACATTGTACATAAGGTAAAACGAGTTTCCGCGATTAACATGCATTAAAATTGCATTCGGAAAACATGAAATTTATACTCAGTATCAAAATCGAATAGTTCTGAAGAATCTCCTTGCTCCCTTTCCATGAATATCGCATTGGGAAGCGTTGAGTCAGAAAATAAATTTCTACAACGAGATAAAACTGCCACGCAATCTTTCGTGGCCGCGTAAGGAAATGCGCTTTGTAGCTATTCGAAATTGTTGGTTACCCTGATTTTTATGCGACGAAGCGCGTGATGTATATCCTCGACGGGATCGTTCGTGACAATTCGAACACGAAAGACAATCGTGACAATTGTTCAATTAATTTGTATAGCGACTTCTATGTTCAATTTTATAACACATTTATGATACTTATTAGTAGGGTGTCTAGACTATTCTCTCGTGTGTTCATAATATATTCGCGTCACGTCGCCGCGCCGACTTTAATTACCACGTACGACACTCATTAAGTACGAGCGAATTTCATTTCCTCGAGCTATAGTCATGACGCGCTCATAGCTAATGCCAAATCGATTTACCCAACACAATCTTGTGTTCATATTACGATTCCTTCCTCACATCGAATCGTAAGGATATGGATAATGAAGAGCCTCGAATAATTGAATCAATTGCTGTTCTTATTTATCGATGTATATTTCATACAATTATTTTAATAAACAGCTTTATGTATTGATATTTATAATTAAAAGTGTTTGTTACAATATCACTTTTTTAACTTTTCGTTACTTGCGTGAGATTTTCAGGATATTCCCGCCTTATAAATTCTAAATGTTTAAAATGCTATTTATGTACATTATTATATTCAACGCAAATGATTTTATAATAACAACAATTTATATCTTTATAAAAGATATATAGAAAATTATAAATTTTTATTTAATTTAATAAATCATCAAAGAAAACAAAATGAAAATTGATATAACGTTGAGATGTCAGAAACGTTCCACGCAATTACGTTAAAAAAAACATTACAAACCATACGAGTTATGGAGAGTAAAAAGGATTCTAATTGACTAAAAACGATGAATAAAACGACTGAAGGAACGTGCTTCTAATAATAGCTTCTGATAACGCAAATATATATATGTATGCCTCACCTTCACAATCGCACGTTCCATCGAGCACATGCAATTTTGCGAGTTGCCAAAGCCATTTACTCCACTTGCGTTCATCGTGCTTGTCTTACTGTTATGTCGCACAGTAATTAAGGATAAAGGCGCTTATGGCAATACCTGTCGCCGATTCGTGGAAGCGAAAGACGAAACCAGACATTTCCGACCAGAAATCGCATCGTTACCTGTACATTTCGAGTACGTGCTTCTCTCGAAACTGGAGAGAGGGTTTTCGACGAGAGATCAGGTGGGTTCCCGGGTCAGGTAATATCATAGTCGCATTCTGCACGTATATAGAACTCGCTAACTAATTTCGCTAGCGTGTATGATACTCGAAGAACAACGTTTCGAACAACACGTTCTGCGATATCATCGATCTATCGCATTACTTGTGCATTCTATTAAAATGAGATAATAAACAACACAAATATACAAATCAAATAGAATGGCAGAACAATTTGGCTAAAATATCCAAACATTTAGCCAGATACAGATCTGAAAATAATTTTATTAAATCATCAAAATAATTAGATAATTACATCGGAATCTCAAATATAATGAACAATATTGCATAAAGTTTTGACATTCTAGCAACTGTTTTGAAGGACCTAATACATAATTATTTTAACGGTAACGAAATTATTTTCAGATCTGTATCTAATTAAATTTTATTTTCAGTAAAATTATCCTTTTCAAGAACGAAAAATAATCTACGATATAATAACTTTTGATCATAATTTCTTACATATTTCTCTCTTATTATCTTTTCTTTTTATCAATTATTATTTTTAAATGTCAAAACAATGTACATATTTACAGCTGTTTTTCGAAAATCTAGTGATAAACTTGGAGTGCTCATTGAAATGCTTTGCGGAAGTGAACTGGTGGTTGGAAGTTGAGATGTTTGAAAAACGCCGTTTCAAGGTGATCGTTTCACACACCGTGGCGACATTATCGTTGCACATCCTCGCCCACCCATTTACGCTAAAGGAAAAACTACAAGAAAAATAGGGAGAGAAAAAGAAAAAGCGCAGATACACTATTTGTCGTGCAGAATAGCGGCATTCCCAAATGGAACGCGAGAGCACTCCGGTTATTAGCGCACTTAAGTGCCGACAGAGAACTTCGGTCCCTCGTGTCGTCGAAACGAGGGTGGGCGGTCGATATCCATCCGGTGTGCATTCCCCTTGCCTTTACCGATGGTCCTTCCCTCGCTTGTACCGCGATATGCATAATATTTACACTGCCCCCAAGTGCCAGGCGCGTCAATTTCGCCAATTTCAGATATATGCACGCGAATGCACGAGACACTCGCTGCGGTCGCAGTCTCGAGCTATGCCGTATCGATAGGGTGTCCCAGATTTTCTACACTCCATACGAATTCTCGCATTAATCTGCAATCGGACTTATCATCGGTCAAAACAAGAAATTGACGGATTCTTAGATAAAAAAAAGGCAATTGAAAACTACCAGGAAAATTACGCACGAAATTCGATTAAAAAATTGAGAAAAATAAACTTTGTTCCTCGACGAATGTTAAATTGGTAAAGCATTACTTTAATAGAATTGTAATATTTAGAGTTAAGCTGTTTAAACTTTTAATTAAAGAAAGCTCGCTACAGAAGGTAACGCAGAATCAAATTATCGTAAAGGGAAATCAACTCCAAATTGATTCGTAAATAAAGGGAAGTACTGGACACCTTGTACACCAAACGTACGCCGCAAATTCCCGATCCCTTCTCGAGCCAATCGAGAATCGCCCAGCAAACGGAGCGCGTAAATATAAAATGAATTTTTGAGTGTAAGTTAAGCCGCGGGCCTACGCGCTTATTTAGCAATTATGCTTCGGCTCGCAATATCCGGCGAGCGTTGTTCGCTGTTCGAATTTAGTTTCGAGAGGAATGATAACAATGTCTTTCTATTATCGAACGTGTTTAAGCACTGTTGTAAGTTCTTTCTTGAATTTTGCACAAAATATCGCGCAACATCTATATAACATTTACATCTATAAGTATCTTTCATCTATAAGCTAAACTTAAAAAAATTTAATATAAATTATACAATAAATAATAAAATTAGATTTACAAACAAATATTATATTAAATAAAAATCTACACCGAAAAAAAATATATCAATATATCAAATATATCAAAAAAATATACATTTTTTAAATTAAAAATAATTGTTAATTCAATAACTATTATGAAACAAATACATCATGTCTTTGTTTTGATAAAATTTTATGTATTTCATTAATAACCTTTATTAAATTAATAAGGTTATTTAAAATTAAAAAATTATCCTTTTGATATAACATCATTTTTATTCAATATAGATACTTAAATATTTAATTATGCAATGTCTTTTACTGATCATAACGCGACTTTTCTTTCTTAATTCCTTTAATTCCTTTAATTCATACTTTGATTTCTCAATATTTCCCGAAAAAGCCATTTATGATCACGATTGAGGTCTCCGTCGCGCAATCAAAATTATCGGATGAGCAAGCTCTGATCATCTCCGACTCTCGATTCGTTTGAATGCTATCGCGTCTATAATGAGAAAAATGGTCGGAAGAATAAAGGGGAGAACGAGATTAAAGCGCGGGAAAAAGTTTAAAGTGGGCGTGCAACGGGAGGGACATTTGATTCCGCTCTTTCTCAATGAGTTTTCTTCGGCGACGTCGTACTCTCTTCGTAACTCGAGATAAACTTTTGGCAGGTAACGTGGGAAAAACGATAGTGCGCGTTTCTCTATGCTCCGTACATCGTCGAGTATACTCGACTGTTATTTCAGACTCTCCTCAACCCGCTCTCCTTACTCCTCCTCACTCTTTCCCTATAGTTTGAGTTCGTACTCAGATAGCGTCCCGTGATGGCAGGCGGTATCGTCTTCTCCGGTGGGCGGATGACGGCGCAACGATGAACTTTATGGAAATGGTCAACATTATTTTTCCGTACACGACATCCTGCCGTCGCCACCGTCACCGCCAACAGTAAACAATACGGACACGGACGATACGTCTCCGACGATAGTTGTATAATATACATGCGTAACATCATTTTACACATTTCGCCGTAAACAAGTCATGACAGATATATAAGGTATAAGGTTATCGATCATGGACGTTCCCGATCGGGAATCTTGTGATTCCCCTGTGTCACGTGGAATATCGTCTTCATTGAGAAACTTCAAGATATCACGATAAATATCATGAAAAATATTTCCTATAACGTCCATTTGATTTTACGATTAATAAGTTTGTGATGAATTATAAATGTGATTCTAAATGTATGTCTGGAATTAGTAATGAATTAAAAGATAATGAATTAATTTTGTTTAAACCAAATAAATTTTTGTTAAATATGTATAAGAAAACAGTTTTGCTGAAGTATCTGAAAATTTGATCAGATACAGATCTGAAAATAAATTGATTGACATAAAAATAATGTATATAAATAATGTAAGACGGTAAAAAATGAAGATGTCGCTGCGATCAATTTTGATACTCTAGTAAATATTTTCGTCTTATTTTGATGGATGAAAACAAAAAATTGTTTTTAGATTTGTGTCTAATCAAATTTTTAGATACTTTGACAAAACTATTTTTTAGGTCTAAAGTTGTTTTTAAAAAAAATTAATAAAATATTATGCTCATTATATACTTGCAAATTGTGGAAATAATGAAATTCGAAATATCCTACATAAATTGATCCAACAAAAACGTAACTTCAGTTACTTTATAAGATAAAACTCATTACTCCGATGTCGATCTGACTGAGGGAAACAGCAACGAAGCGATATGATATCATCGTCCGCTTAAAATTTCCTTAACAAGGTATGATTTCATCCGTTGTACGGACTTCCTCATGCCATTGTTTTCCCGGATACTCATTGTTCCGTTCGCGAGAACGACGGAAGTAGCTGCGGCGTTGTCAGGGTAGCCAGGCTTCTCTTTACATCCCTCTTCTCTCCGACCTCTCCGCTGGATGTCGCATTAGCATGCGCAAAGTTAAGGGCTATCAACGTCGCGACGTTGGAGTTCTTCGTGAACAGTCAGGCCGTCTTCCTGTCACTTCCAATGATTCGTAGTTTACGATGTTTACGAAACGCGAAAGGGCCATTGCCGTCCAACTCTGTCGAGGATTCGAGCCGTCGTTTCTCGTCGTCCTTAACGTGCCGCACGCTACACTCTTCCTCTCCCCTCCCCCCCCCTCTCTCCTCCACCCTCATCCCTCATGCGTCCCATTTTGTCCCGATTTCCACGTCAGGGCTTACCGGTCAAGTCGACTTAGGGAACCGGAGGAGAATCAGCGAGACGCTTTAATATTCCGGCACGTAATCTGACGCAGATGCTGGGAAGTAAGTGCGGGATTTACGGAGTATACCGGTGCAATCTATTCGTAAAATTAACTGCGTTGCCTCCCTCGCGCGTTCTGCTTAAGGTTGAAATTTACGAGCTCGAAATAATCGATCGTTCCGCGCGCGCACCGCACACCGCCGGCAGGTGCAGCCAGTATTAATCTTCGGAATGCAAATGAAATTTAGTACCGACCCTCTAACGCAACACTCCCTTCCTTCCTTCCTGCTGCCCTTCCTTCCCATTAACGCATGTCGATATCTTCACCGCAGATTTTACGCGAATGTCTTATAAGAAATCCTAATACATCTCGAACAATGATGTTCTTGTTCGCGTTGCTACGCGACCAAAGTTCATTGGAAAATGACGTTCGTATTACTCACGCTAAGTAGCATGACTTGGCATTGCACACGGGATCGTCTCTCAGGCGAAGCGTCCGTCATTCTTGTGCTCCTTGTCCGTTCTCAAGGAGACAGCGAGAGAGAGAGAGAGAGAGAGAGAGAGAGAGAGAGAGAGAGAGATGAACAGACTGAGAGGGAAATATCGGTTTTCCGAAGTCTCGAAGCCCACACCTAGAAAACGCAATTAGCTACGCGTCAAGACAGCCCCAGGACTAGCACGTTGCGGACAGGCTACTGTTTATCTAATGCGCGGATCCCGAGAAGTTAAATACCCTACCCTGCGTCAGCATGCAAATTCTTCACCCTTACCTCTTGTTGTTTCGTACCTTACGAAGACGCCTTAAGGTATTAATTCACTTGGAGTTTCTCGCCAAGTCGGGCGAAACTTAATCGAACTCATGATTAATAACAGCGACGGAAAGTTCCACCGTCAATCACGATTAACGTTGACGATCTTTAATCTGCTCAAGTATTTGCAAGCTATCCGCGCGCAAACTGCCACGAGTAGACTCATATATCTCTTAACTTGACAATTGGGAAGTAATGTATAGAATAAACTCGGGTATTATGATACTATATGAAAAATGATAGCTGTAATTTCTTCAATTATTAGAGAAAAGCCCCCTATTATGAGATAGCAGCGTTTCTGTTAAACTATAATAAACGCTATCTATTGATTCTACCATGAATTTATTGCTCTTGGATTGAAAACTATTTAATAGAAAATTCATTATTAGATCATGCCTATAGTCATTGTAAAATAAAATTTTAGATTGGATGTCTTCAAGTTTCATTGAGATGAACATTTAAAGCTTGTTTACTATTTAATAAATAAATATTTGGCAATAAATTCTTCATGTAATGAGTGATAGAGTAAGGTACTAATAGAAAAATACAAATATATTACAGAAGTTAGATTTGAATGATCGTAAAATCATAAGACGTGGAAATCGTAATATGAGATACCCAAGGTATTTCTAATATGAAATAATCCATGCTTCCGTGTCATAGTGAAAATCATTGCTAAAGTATAAATGTTATTGTACAATAATAAAAAAGACAACCGAACGTCGAGTTTTATATCTGCGATGTTTGATTCCAATTACTTGAAAACGAGTTCTGGGTATAATCTATCGCATGCTCATTTTTCGCACGCTGGCTGTATTTTAGATTTTAGAAACATTAAATAAAATTTTTTAATTGCAATATTGATATTTTACGTTTTACTATGGATTTCTCGGGGCATCTGATATTAGGAGCACAATTTTGCGATTTGCTCACTTTTTACATTTCTTTAATTTAAAAAAAAAGGAATTTGAATTAAATTTTATGTAATGTTAACTTAAAGCTTATTAAA
>Ga0157363_1003043_pt1 | contig 15000 bp, 20 predicted proteins | sample AttsexASBM1_FD_111477 | JGI IMG/M metagenome (GOLD analysis project Ga0157363, IMG submission 111477) | Fungus gardens microbial communities from leaf cutter ant in Ribeirão Preto, State of São Paulo, Brazil - Atta sexdens ASBM1 | ecosystem: Host-associated > Fungi > Mycelium > Unclassified ...
AGAAAAAGATAAAAGCGGTCAAAGAGTGGAAAACACCAATGAAGATCAAGGATGTTGAAAGTTTCCTTGGATTTGCCAATTTCTATCGACAGTTCATCTATAATTTCAGCCACACAGCAAGACTATTGAACAAATTAAAGGGCAAGAAAGAATGGAAATGGGAAAAGGAACATCAAGAGGCATTCAATGAACTCAAAGAAAAGATTACAAGTCAACCGGTCCTTTCCTTACCAAGAAGGAAGAGAAAATTCAGGATAGAAACGGATGCTTCAGAATACGCCATAGGAGGAGTGTTATCTCAAGAACAGGATGGAAAGTGGAAACCAATAGCTTTCCTGTCAAGAACAATGCAAGCCACAGAACGAAACTACGAGATCTATGATAAGGAACTACTAGCAATAGTAGAAGCACTCGCAAAGTAGAGACAGTATCTGTTGGATGCAGCAGAACCCTTTGAAGTCTGGACGGATTATGAAAATCTCAAATATTTCAGAGAGCCACACAAGCTAAACGGACGACAAGCTCGATGGTATTTGAAATTACAAGACTATGATTTCATGATTAAACACATACCGGGAAAAACGAACACAAAAGCAGACATATTGTCACGAAAAGATCAAGTCAACACAAAGGAGAATAACAAAGATGTACAATTATTCAAGAACGAAATATGGACAAGGAGAACAACAGCCAGAATTACGATATTGGGACGAAAAGTAAGAACAGAAAAGGGCGACATAATCAAGAGAATTCGAAAGAACAACACCAGGGAAAAGGAAGTCATTCAAGCATTGGAGAATGACGATGGATTAGCATGGGAAGACAATGAAGTAGCATACATGGATGGAAGAGTCTATGTGCCAAATAACAGGGAGCTTAGGGAAGAAATTCTTAGGGAACACCATGACCCAGTGGACATCGGACATCCAGGATAACATAGGATGATGGAACTACTCAAAAGAACTTACTGGTGGCCAGGACTAAAGGAAGATATCAAAAAATACATACAAGGATGTTTCAAATGCCAACAGAACAAAGTACAACACCAAAAGAAGGCAGGAGAACTTCATCCATTAGAGATACCTCAAGGACCATGGTAAGAAATCAGTATCGATATTATCGGACTATTACCAAAGTCAAACAGGATGGATGCAATAGTCGTCATCGTCGATCGGTTCACAAAAATGATTTGATTAAAGGCAACTACGATGAATGTTTCATCAGAAGGGATAGCAAAGATCTATAAGGATGACATCTGGAAATTGCATGGAATTCCTAGAAAGATTCTAAGCAACAGGGGACCACAATTTGCATCAAAATTCATGAAAGAATTCACAAAGGCACTGGGGACAAAGAGACAACTATCAACGGCATACCATCCACAAACAGATGGGCAAACGGAAAGGATCAATCAAGAGATAGGGACATTTCTACGACATTATGTGAATTATCAACAAGATGACTGGACAAATTGGTTGGCCACAGCAGAATTCCAATACAATGATAAGAAACATGCGGCAACAGGAAGGACCCCATTCGAACTAAATTTTGGAAGACATCCCTGGAAAGGCAACCTTATGGTGGAAACAGACATTCCACGAGTAGAAGAATTCCTTAGTGGTCTACAACGAAGCTGGGAGCAAGCAACCAAAGCAATGGAGGAAGCACAAAAGAATATGAAGAAGCAATTCAACAAGAAGAGAAGGAATCCTCAAGGATTGAAACCAGGAGACCATGTGTGGTTGGAAAACAAGAACATTCATTTGAACTAACCCTCAAAGAAGCTGGATAATAAAAGATACGGACCGTTCAAAATCTCGAAGGACATTAGATCGGAAGCATTTGAATTGAAGCTTCCAGAAGGATGGATGATTCACAATGTGTTTAACGAGGACCTTCTGACATAATGTGTGAAGCCGAAGTTCAAAGGATAACACAAGGAGCCAGCACCACCACCAACAATTATCAATGAGAAAGAAGAATACGAAGTGGAAGAAGTATGGAAGCATAGAAAACGAGGATGGGGAACACAATACTTGGTGCACTGGAAAGGATATGGGGACAAACACGATCAATGGATAGCAGAAACAGGGTTGCCACATGCAAAACAGGTGGTTGAAGACTATTGGACGAGATATTCGAGTCAAAACCTATAAAGAAGGGGGTAAAAAGCACATTTCGACAGCCCAAGAAATTACTCGAATTCTGAAGCACTCTTACAATGTCTTTCCCCACCACCAACAACAACAACACCTTTGTTACGGCACCCACTTCTCCCAATCCTTACATCTCAAGGAGACTTAACAATATGGACCAAGCCCAAGTATTGAAGAGAGAGAGAGAAGACTGGGAAAGATTATACCACAAAACGTTGAAAGGGATAGAGGCGATGATCGATGTTCAAAGAGTAGTGAAGGATATGAAGAAATTAGTGGAAGAAACTAGAACAACAATTGCAGAAATGGAAGGAGTTATTCTGACAGCTAGTGTCAACAATCGAACCATGAATGCGATGGATATCACCCAGATGGCAGAAGATCTACGTTATCTAATTCAGAGCGACATGGACGACAGAGCATTTCAAATTCAAAGAAGGCTAGCAGATGAACTCGATCGATACAAAGAGAAGGGTAACAGTTATATGGAGAAGAATATTCAGGAGATACAAGAATTATATATGGATGAAGAAACAAAGAGAGAAGGCGGAAGGATTGAAAACGACGAAGTAATACTAATCAAGCCATACAAAGTATCCACGACAACATTATCATCGAGTACGAGTTTCATAATGGACAAAGTCGAACATCTACTCAAGCACATGAAATTTGTACGAACACTATCACAGACCAGGTTATTCAAACTACCACTACACTACTAAGCCTTCAGATCTAGAGGAGAGCAAGATCCAACATTTTGGAACAAAGTGGCGACAACATTCTTGGACAAAAAGCATAACACAGATACAGCCAAGAATGGATATCAAATCCATATGTTCCAAGGAGGTCCACCACACGAACCATATTTTATAGCCAAGGACAACAAGGATCAAATCATTATCGGCCCTAGTAAAAAGATAGTGGCTATGCATGTGGTAGGAGAGCTGGAAGTTTTGGTCTAAATTTATGAGGACATGAAACCTGAAAAGGGGGTATTGTTACGATCGATGTCGCCTGGAGTCAACATGGACATAGGTAAAGGGTATGATGACAATGATTGGCTGTGCTGGAGTAGTCTCAGTCAGTGCCTCATGTGGTAGGCATTGTAACCTAACCTAGTCCTCATTTTCTTCTCATTGTTTTCTCATATAATGCTCCTCATGAACTCGTTGTGTTATATCTTCTTAGTTATATATATAGCGTAGATACACTCTTGTATTCTTACGCTTTACCAATTACAATCTCCCTTATCCTTTCTCAAGCCTTTGCCTTAGTTATAACCTGAGCTCTAGCTTAAGGTCGTTACAGTAACCTATGCAACTTCCACACATAATCCCTAAACAGCCTCACTAATCTTTCTGCCATCATTTTTTCTGTTGTCACTATAAAGTGGGACATTTTCGAAAACCTATCACAAACTACCAAAATTGAATCATGATCTTTTGACAGCAGTAACTTTGTAATAAAATCCACTGATATATACTGCCACAGTCTTTCTGGTATCTGGCTAGGCCTCAATTTTCCTGCTGGCATTTCTGTTCTATTCTTCATCCTCTGACACTAATCACACTCTTCTATATATTGCTTCACTTCTTTTGTCACTCCTGGCCACCAATAATTTCTAGTAACCAGTTCTACTGTCTTCTACTGTTCTCCATATCCTGCTATTGGCATATCATGATGTAGCTGAATAATCTCTACTCTCAACTTCTCATCCTTTTGTCATATGCAAGTCCATCCATCTGGAAACTACATCTCTATGGTGAAGTCACCTCCAAGTATACAAGCTTGCCTTCTATGGCAGTTACCTTTCTCACAACACATCTTATGGTGGTGCTGCAATTATCCAGATATTCTGTCTTCCACAGTGGAAATACTCCTATTCAACTTGGTCTTCTATGATAGAGTTACTTCTGTTAGTGTTTTAGTACTGAAACCTCTGCTTGGGGTAATAGGAATATTACTACTAAAACCCCGAGCATCTCCTATACTTTCTATTTGTATATAAGACTAGTAGTTACACTGTAATTCACTAGTCTGATAATCGATGAAGATAATCTCTTATTGAACTCAATCTCTGGTGTTCAATGGTGACACACCATTCAGCACTCACTCTCTTCTTAGACTTCTTCCCAATATCTGAAGTTACAACCACATAGTAGACAGACAGCACAGCACATAAGCTGAAGCCAAGGTTGTTCCACAAGTCTGCTTATCTCCAAGTCTATTCTGCGGACTTCTACCCCAGTGTGAACCGTACCTAACACCTTCAGAACATACACTCTTCCCTTTTTCAATACTAATCCCTCCTCTATCTGCCATTCCTTATCTCTCAATGTCTTAACTCCTGCCTTCTTCATCTCTTCTACCATCTTTATTACTTCCTCATCCTTATCTCTTGCCTCCTTTATTTTCTTTACTATTTCTTCCTCTAGTCCTTCTACTAATTACTCCATTGTTCTAACCTCTAACCATTCTTTCTTTAACATTACTTGATTTTTGTTATCTCTTTCCACTCTCTCTGCCCAATCTACTCTCCTACTCAAACTATCTGCTCTTCCTATACTCTTGCCAGCTACGTGCTTCAAAGCAAAATCAAATCTCGACAAATATAACAACCATTTGGCCTGTCTTTGATTCAACTTCTGAGCCTTTATGAAGTACTTCAAGTTTTTATGATCTGTCCAAATTTCAAACCGATCCTTGGCTCCTTCTAAGAAATGCCTCTAAGCTTCTAAGCACTGAATTATCACCAATATCTTCTTATTATAAATCTTATAATTTTTTTCAGCTTCATTCAACAATTTAGAAATATAGACCACTGGCTTCCACTTCTTATTCTCACACTTCATTGACAACACTTCTTCTGTCGCAAAATCTGATATATCCACTTTTACTCTCATTTCTTTGTCCAAGTCTGGTGTGACCAAGACTGGCTCTATTGTAAACCTCTCCTTCAATTTCTCAAATGCTTTCTGCTGCCTCTCTCCCCAACTCCACTTATTTTCTTTCCTTGTCATCTCATATAATGGCCTCGCTATCTTTGCAAAATCTTTGACAAACCTTCTGTAATAGTTTACCAATCCCAAAAACTTCTGCACATCTTTTACAATTTTTGGCACTGGCCACTCTATTACTTCCTACACCTTTTCTTTCTCCATTCTTACTCCATCTTCTCCAATTATCACTCCCAAAAATCCTACTTCTCTGACCTTCCACATACATTTCTTCAGTTTCACAAACAAATTATTTTCTTCTAGCCTCCTCAATAATTCTTCCACTATCTCATCATGTCCTTCCTTTGTCTCCATTGCTATCATCACATCATCAATAAACACTGCTACTTTTTCTTCCACTACTAAATCTCTCAACAGATCATTCATCATTGTCTGGAACATTGCTAGTGAGTTAGTTAACCCAAAGAACATTACCATGGGTTCAAATGACCCTTCTAGCATTGAGAATGCTGCCTTCTACTCATCTCCCTTCTTTATCCTTATATTGTTATATTCCCATTGTAAGTCTATCTTTGTAAACACTTTCTTCTTCCCAATACTGTCTATCAGATCTGAAATCAGTGGTAACAGATAATTATTCTTGACCATCCAACTGTTCAAATACTGATAATTCTGTACCATCCTCTTCTTCCTATCTTTCTTTGGCACAAAGAATACCAGTGACGTTTGTGGTGATTTTAATGGCCTTATGTATCTCTTCCTCAGTTGATCTTTCACAAACTCTTGTACCTCCTTTCTCTCTATTCTTGATAATGGATATATCCTGCCCTTCTTTGGCACAAATTCTTCTCTGAGATTTATGGTATGATCCCAGGCCTTTCTTGTTGGCATTCTTTCTGAGTTTTTTTTCTCAAATACCTTCAAATACTTATAGAACTGTCTTGGAACCATTTTATCTGTCGCTCTCAACTCTATCAAATCTTTCTCTTCTTTCTCCTTTTCTTCCATTATTCTTGCTATTGTTTTTTCTTTCTTTATTGTTGGTTTCCTTATTTCTTTCTTTTCTTCCTTCTCCTCTTGCTTCTTCCATTCTGGCTTCATCTGCTTTCCTACTCCTTTCCACATTCATCTAAACACCTCATCATCTTTACCTCTCCTATTTTCCAATCTATTTCTAGGTTATGGTGTCCTAGTCAAAGCATATCCAATATTACACTCCACTTCTGCCCTTCAATCACATCTATCAATGTCCTCTTCTTATGTCCTTTGAAAAATATTTCTATCTTCACTATATCTACTATAGGCCCTGCATAATTCAGCATGCCATCAACATTCCTTACATATACTGGCTTTTTCAACTTTGTCCTCTTAAACTTATGCTTTCTCACAAACTCTTCACTCATTACCAGCCCCGTCGCTCCACTATCCAACAATGCTTCTATTACAACTTCTTCTTCTTTCTCTTTTTGCTTCAACCCAATTTTCACTATTACTTCTCTCAAATATTTTTCCTTTTTCTCCTTTCTTTCTACTTTTGTCTGTCTTACCTCTACCCTTCTCTTTGCTCTTTCTTCCCTTAATATTTCCTTTCTATCTTTTGCTACTTCTTTACTGCTTCCTTTCCTTCTCTGTATTATTCTGACTTTCAACACTTCAAATCTATTTGAGGACACCTGGATTGGTTCCTTCTCTTCGACATTCTCTTCGACATTCCTGCAATTATAGGCTATATGCCCAAATCTTCTACAAGCAAAACACTTTCTCTCCTCCATTACTCTCTGCCTATTCTTCTCTCTTTCTTTTCCACATTTTTTGTTATCTCCACTCTTTCTCTGCTCTTCTCTCTTCTCATACTCTCATTTTTTCTACCCTTCTCCATTCTTTATCTACTCTTTTTCTTTCTTCTACTTCCTCCTTTTCCTTTTGTCTTCTTTGTTCTTCTTCTTCCCATCTTTCCTCATACTCTCTTCTTTTCTATTCTCTCTTCTCCTGTTTTCTTCTTTGTTTCTTCTTCTTTTCTTCTTCTGCCACTTGCAATTCCACTATTTGTTTTTGTAATTTCAACATCATTTCATTATTTTCCATTATCTTTTTCATCATATCTTCTAGTCATCTCCTCCATATCTATCTAACCTATATTTGCTATTTTGTTCTCCCAAAACCTCTTCAAAAATATCTCTTCTAGTTTATTCTCTCGTTGCTTGTTAATAATGGTATACTATTACTGTAGCCTTGTTTTCAGTAACTACGATCTTTCTTTATTCTCTCACTGTTGATTCTAAACAGCAGTAAATCCTTTGTAAGTAATAGTGGGCACTCTTCTTATTCCACCTACACTTTCTACTAACTACTTATCTACTGTCCTACTAACTACTATCCTAATCAAATACCTGTCTAATATCCCTAAGCAGGGAATCCCTAATCTAGGTACTCCTTAATGGACTATGCCACTGCTCTGCATGTACAGGTCACAAGAGGATCCTGTAGCACAAGCCTTTTACATGAATATCTAACTACTATGTTCACACAAGGTGATACAACCAAAATACACATGTGAACAACCGTGCAAACAACTGGTCAAGCTTTGCCTGCCTGACTAGTATACCCCTTTATGTCTAGGGTCTGGCTTAAGTTCTTCTTGACTTTGAGCGTACTGCTCACTGTCGAGAATGATATAAGAATAAGTGATGAGGAGTCTGTAGAATATAGAGTTTCCTGAGGTTGTCAAGTTCTACTATTGTGACAACTACTTATCACAATGACAAATGATAGCACAAGTGAGTAAATCTCAAAGTGGATATAATGTGAGAATTTCATAAGAGAACTTGACAGAGAGTCTCTGCTTAATTAGAGTCCTATATATACAAAGTCCTCATGGTTCATGCTACTAATAATTAACCTTGCCCTTATGTTCATCTCAAGGTCATCATGTTGTATACATATGCCTTGATATCATTGTTATAGTGCAAGGATGTGGACAGACTTTAGGGTTAGGGTTAGTGGATAGGAATAGAACAGTAAGTAATTATTAGTCTACAATGGACATAGGATTAGGAGATAGGTACGTGACCTGGAAGTCATGTGATATGCTAGAATAGTCTAGAGTGGTCTAGAAGGATTGGGAAGAGTCTAGATGAAGTTAGGGTTAGGAGATGACATCAAGGAACATGGGTTCCTCATGGTGTATACATGGTATGCACATGTATAGCAGAGATTAAAGGTATGATGTCATGGCATATGTAGGAAGCATGGTAGCCTTAAGGAAAACACATGTGGATGAGTAATAGAACATGAGATAGAAGCATAGTAGATGGACATGAGATAGATACATTGTTGTAGCATGGACTACTTGTAAGTTATATAAATAGAGGAGCAATACAGCGAGGGCTCCTTGTCGAGTTCTCTTGTAATTCCCCCACTCTTTACTTGATAGCCCATTAGAGAGCTTTGCTCATTGTGAGATCATTTGTCCTTGAGTGACGAGTGGTTGCTACAACAGTCATCTTCTAGATCCTTCTACTACCTTTTAGGTCTATGATATCACATCATGTGACATGTCATGTGACTGCAGTGTCACATGCCTCTTCATCATTCAAAAGAAAAAGAAAAAGAAAACAAAATCCCTATAAAGTGAGAAAAATAAAAGAAAAGAAAAGAAAAATTGTTAATGTCTAAAGTGTCTTATAACATAGTAGATGCTACCATCTTGCTTTATCCTTACTGTCTTCTTGTGTTATCCACTATATGTATTCCACATTATTGTACTTTTGACTCATATCTATAGTATAGATACTATCCTGTATTCCTGTGCTTTACCACTTCTATACAATCTCTTAACTCCTCTCAAGTCTTTGCCTAAGTGCAACCTGAGCTCTAGCTTAAGGTTATAACATTTGATAAAATATCGATAAGCTTACCTTGCAAGAGAGGTGTATATGGATGGTAACTAGGTAGAGTTACTTGTTAAGAACGAAACATATATAGTGTAAACTATGAAGACGAAACAAGACAAGTTCTAGAAGAATGAATGATATCAAGGCGTTATTGGAATAACTAGGATCTCTAAGGATCATAGAAGAAGCCTCAAGTGAAGACAAACAAACAGACACAAAAATATCCACAGTACCAGTACCAGTAGTAAACAACAAGAATGTACAGGCAAGAATGCCAAGAAACATGGTACTGGATCCAGGATGGTTTGACAGTAACCGAACAAAGTTTAAAGACTGGTGGAGGGGAATTAAACTATTCTTGAAGAGCAACAGAGTCACAGAAATGGACAATAAGATCATAGTAATCCTAGCTCGTCTCAGAGGAGGTGTAGCAGATATTTATGCACAGAAGAAGCTTGATAAGCTAGATGAAGAAACTAATATCCAGAACTGAGAAGAATTTGTTTGAGAAATCAAGAACATATTCAGTGACAAGATAAAGGCAGCTGATGCCAAATGGAAGATAGAAACTTTCAAGCAAGAGAAGAAGAATACTGTGGACTTCATGATCGAGTTTGATGTATTAGCTATGAAGATAGACACAGATGAGCTATATACCACCTTTTTATTGAAGAAGAATATACAATAGGATATCATCAAGACAATCTTAGAATACCTACCTATAGCTATGCCAGAATCACTTAAGGAGTGAAAGGTGGCAATAACATCGGTTGAACAAGGATATGAATCTACCGAAGAATGCCATGATTACAAGATGGGTACAGGAGTAACATATGGTAGACGAGGACAACCAATAGATATTGGGAGGTCTAACAATAACTTTAAAGATGGGAAACTGAAATACTTCAACTACAACAAGTATGGATATATGACAAAGGAATGTCGAGCGAAGAAGAAAGAACAAGAAACCAGAAAGTGTTTCAAATGTGACAAGGAAGGACACATTACCAAGGATTGCAAAGGGAAACAGATGATGAAGAATAGAAAGATCCAAGAAAGATTAGACAATGAAGATAATAAGAAAGAGAAGGGTTTTAGTGATGATCTTGAGTAGGCATAGTATAAGAGATCTCCCATGTAAATTCCTATAATAAATATATTATTCCAAATCACCGAAACAGCAATGGAAAGAGGAAATTGAACGTGCAAGCAAACATAAAGATGAAGAACAGAAAGAAATCCAAGGTTAAGGCATTAGTAGACTCTGGATGCACACATACAAGGATTGACAAACAATTAGTCAAGGACAAAAGAATCTCAATGAAGCTGATAAACTTCTCATTCAAAGTTTTTAATACAGATGGAACCAAGAATAGGAAAGTGACCAAGGTAGTACCTCTAGAAATTGAAATCAATGGCCACAAGGAACAGCTAGAAGCAGCAGTAATGGACTTAGATGGAACAGACATGTTTTTAGGTCATGACTGGCTAGTTAAACACAACCCAGAAGTCAATTGGAAGAATGGCACCATAAGATTCATAAGATGTCTAGAATAATGCATAATGAAACACGAGGACATTAAATTCAATACTAGAAGAACAAAGGCTATGAATACTATGAAACAGGACAACAGTGAAATTGGCAAGAAACTAGATAAGATGAACCCAGAAGATTTACTAAAATACATTCAACCATTCACACATCTATTCAATAAGAAAAAATTTGAAAAACTACTGGAAAGACGTGAATAGGATTACGAGATAAATCTTATAGAAGAGACTTCAAAGAAACTAAACACAAAGATATTGTAGCAACCACTCGCCAGAACAACACTCATAGTTTGCTTACTTTAGCAAAGCTCTCAGTTAGCTATCTAGTAGTGGGGATTACAAGAGAACTTGACAAGGAGCTCTTGCTGTATTAATCCTCTATATATACTACAGGCTCCTAGTCTGTGCTACAACAATAATTACCTGCTCTTATATCTATGTATTGTCCTCATATCTTATTACTCATCCACATGTGTTTTCCTCAAGGCCACCATGCTTCCTACATGTGCCTTGACATCATACTCTTAATCTTCACTATATATGTGCACACCATGTATATATCATGAGGAACTTATGTCCCTTGATATCACTCCTAACTCTAACTCCTATCTAAACTCCTCTTAATTCTTCTAGACCGTTTTAGACTCTGTCACATAACTTCCAGGTCACATGTCCTTTTCCTATTGTAGACTAATAATAATACTACTGTCCTATTTCTGTCCACTAACCCTAACCCTAAAGTCTGTCCACACATTTGTCTTATAACAAAAAGCCTGTATGATAACACTAAAGAAAGAAGAAGTTTTGAATCAATGATTAGATAAGCAACTCAAGGCAGACTTAATAATGGAATCGAAGTCAAGATGTGTAGTGTCATGCTTCTATATTTTGAAAAAAGATGGTTCATTACAGCTGGTTCAAAACTATAGAAAACTCAATCAAGTCATAATAAAGGACAAAAAACTGCTACCTTTAATTGGAGAGGTAATTGACAAACTCAAGGAGGCAAGGTACTTCAACAAACTAGACCTGATCTAGGGATACAACAATGTCCGAATTAAAGAAGGGGATGAATAGAAAGCTGCATTTTTAACCAACAAAGGATTATTTGAACTACAAGTGATGTACTTTGGGTTATGCAATTCACTAGGAACATTCCAAAGGATGATGAACAGTATATTCTGGGAATTACTTCATGAAGAAGTGTTAGCAAACTACACGGACAACTTCATAATACTGGCCAAAACTATAGAAGAACTAGAAGAAAGAATGATCAGATTTTTGAAGATAGCAGAAAAACACAACTTGTGTTTCAAGAGATCAAAATGTGATTTCAACATAGAAGAAATCTCTATCTTAGGAGTCATTATAGGGAAAGGACAGATCAAGATGGAACAAGAGAAGATAAAGGTGGTAAAGGAATGGAAGATACCAACAAAGGTCAAAAATGTTGAAAGCTTCCTAGGATTCACAAATTTCTACCAACAGTTCATCCAAAACTTCAGCCATATGGCAAAACTATTGAACAAACTAAAGAGCAAGAAGAATTGGAAATGGGAGGAAGAACATCAGAAAGCATTCAAAGAACTCAAAGAGAAGATAATAAGTCAACCAGTACTAGCCCTACCCAGAAGAGAAAGAAAATTCAGAGTAGAAACAGATGTATCAGGACATACCATAGGAGGTATAGAAAGAAGACAGAATGGTATACATAGAAGAAAGAACCTATATATCAAACAACAAGAAGATCAGAGAGAGAATCCTAAAGAAGAATCACAACTCAGTGAATGTGGGACATCCAGGACAACGCAAGATGCTGGAATTACTCAAAAGAACTTACTGGTGGCTAGGATTAAAGGAAGATATCAAAAAATATGTCCAGAGATACTTTAAATGTCAACAAAATAAAGTTCAATACTAAAGGAAAACAGAAGAATTACATCCACTAGAAATTCTACAAGGACCATGGCAGGAGATCAGTATAGTGTCAAGATCGTTGATAGTAGACTTTATTTTATTTTCTCTTTTTACTTTATTTTACTTTTTTTTTCCTTTTTCGTTTTCTATTTTTAGAACAACTTGGGTTAGGGTTTATCAGTCACGCTGTCACATCAGTCACAAATTGATGGTGTAGTCACAAGACTGATCACAAGACTTGGGAGAAGAAAGTAAAAGGTTCTAGAACAAAGTGATGTCATATAGTATAGATAACACATGGTGGCCTCATGTTATACTCATGGTCATTTAGGGTAGGGTGCACAGTAGCTAGCACAGACCATGGGGAATAGTATATAAGGTAGACTACTTTGTATTAAGAACTCTATCGAGTTCTCTTGTGTTACTTAATACAAGAGTTGCTTCTTGACTTAACCCTTTGAGTCTTGAATCATAACATTAGAACTCGATACCCCACCTTTGACTGCTTAACACTAGCCCTCGAAAATCCTTTACTCTCTATCATCCTCAACCAAAGGTCAACACAGACCTTTAGTCAAGAAGATCATTGCCAGACCCTAGGCATAAGGGGTGTATTAGCTGAGCAGGAGAAGCTTGGCTGTTCATTTGCATTAAAGCCTACTAGTGTACTTTGGACATACTACCTTTTGTGGACATGATCTTTATATTCTTCCACTATCAGCCTTGTACTACGTACCCCCTTGTGGTCCGTCTATGCAGAGGAACAACAGGCGGTTCTTAAAACCCTTGTTTAGAGTAGAATGACCTCCTTAGGTCAAAATAGCATACAATTCTCTTAGGGCAGTAGTCAGTAGCAGTGTAGGCAGAATAAGAAGAAGACCTGCTATCACTTACTGAGATTACTTCATCGTTGGAGTATGAGTCCGAAACCAAGACCAACACGGGCTCGGCCTTACCAGTATATACATCCTCCCCACTAATACCACCACCACAATCATCAGCACCTTCTCCCATTGACTCTCCACCACACTACAACATGAGTAAATTAAATTTACACGAGATCATTAGACAGCAGCAGGAGTAGTTGGCTGCAATACAGGCATAAATCCAGGCCCTGCTTGCGGCGCAGAGAGGAGTAGGAGCAGGAGGGGCTGTAACGGGGCCTAATGCAGGGTCCCATATTGAGGTGGCCAAACCAGCCATCTTTAATGGAGAAGCAGAGAAAGTAGGGGGGTTCATTATGGCATGTAGATTGTTTGTAAGAATGAAATTGAGAGGAAGTATGGTAGAAGAATAGATACAATGGGTTTTGTTATATGTGCAGAGAGGTTCAGCAGATGTATGGAAGGAAAATGTGATGGAGGAGTTGGAAGCAGGAGAAACAGAGTATGAATCAGTGGAAGAATTTTTGACAAGTTTGAGAAAGGAATTTGATGGAGGAGAAGAGGAGTCAATGAAAGTGGTGGAGTTGAGAAAAATAGAGCAAGGAGGAAGAACAATGGAGGAGTTTGTGCAAGAATTCAAGCGAGCAGCAAGAGGAAGTGGATATGAGGGAAGGCCGTTAGTAGAAGAATTCAAGAGAGAAATAAATGGAGGGATCAGAAGGAAATTGATGGAGGCGGAAAATCCACCGACCTCCATAGAAAATTGGTACAGGAGGGCGATAGTGCTGGATAGAAATTGGAGGGAGAGTAGGAGGGAGGAGGAGAGGCTGAGAGGGAAAAAGGAAGGAGGAGCTCCTAAACAGGAGCAGAGACAAAGCTTGCTACAACCCTTGGTGTGGCAAAGGATGCAAATGCCTCAGCAGGCAACAATGGAAGGGATTGAGAGAACTAATGCAGTAGTGGTGAGGGGATCAGGAGCAGGAGTAGGACAGAATATGGGGACCCCTCCTAGATGAGACCCCTTTGCGATGGAGGTGGATCGAGGGAGGAACTGTTACGTATGTGGGGGATTTGGGCACATGGTCCGCCATTGCAGGAACTGGGGACAGAGAGGGAGAGTAGCGGATAACAGGAGAGTGGAGTATGGAGGAGGAAGAATTGAGGAGATTGTTAATTTGACGAACAATTTAAAAGAGAACAAGAACCTAGAGCTTCTCAACTAGGTTCTCCTAATAGATACAGTGTATTAGCTAAGGAAATAAAAGCTGATGCATCTGAAAAGAAGGAGACTGAAGTAAGAAAGATAAAGGAAAAGATATTAAGGGAGGTAATGGTAAAGATCAGGTTGGAAAGGTTGGATACACAGGAAGGGATTACAGTAGAAGCTTTATTGGACAGTGGGGCAACGGGGTTGGTAATGAGCTCTGAGTTCACCAAGAAACAGGGCTTCAAACTAAAAAAGTTAGAAAGGCCGATGCAAGTGAGAAATGTAGATGGGTCTTTCAACAAAGAAGGGCCGATAGAAAACACTGTGGAGGTTAATATTTATTACAAGGGACATGTGGAGAGGATGGAGATTGACGTGATAGGAGGACAGAAGTGGTCTGTAATTTTGGGGATGCCATGGCTAGCACGTCACAAC
>Ga0157363_1003044_pt1 | contig 15000 bp, 12 predicted proteins | sample AttsexASBM1_FD_111477 | JGI IMG/M metagenome (GOLD analysis project Ga0157363, IMG submission 111477) | Fungus gardens microbial communities from leaf cutter ant in Ribeirão Preto, State of São Paulo, Brazil - Atta sexdens ASBM1 | ecosystem: Host-associated > Fungi > Mycelium > Unclassified ...
TTTAGTTTTAATAAATATTATTGTATGAATATAAACAACAGAAAATGCGTGTAACAGAAAGATTAATTTGACATTAATTGATGAATATTTAAATATTTCGCTAAGCGACATATACTTGCGCGGTATATATATTGATATGTAATATCAATCGTAAGATTTTTAATAATAGTACGCCGGAAGAAATTACCGCAGTTAAACCCATACGAGAGAATCCGGAAATTCTGTCGCATGCCATCGCCATTCTAAGAAACGTCTCCATTCATTGAATGGTAGGATGAGTTTCCAAGGGTGGCAGCGGTGTGGGTGGCATTTTCTAGCTGTGAATATTTCCCTCCCAATCGTTGGAACTCGGTCGACTTTGTGAATAGATGTCTATATTTCTGCTGCCTCCCTTCGTTCTCCTCAAATCGCATTTATTCGCGAGTTACGAGCGGCCCTCTTGTGCTCATTCCACTTTAGTATACCTTTATAGTGGCCCTATAGAGATGTCAATCAGACAGCGCTGCCTTCTTTTCAGAATAATTCTAAAGTCCGTCTCCTCGTCACTGGTCCCAACCTCAACCTTTCTTATTCTCGTCATCTCACACGACCTGCATTCTCTCTCTGCCTTTCTTTTTTTCCTTCGTTCACTTGCGTCTCCCGTCACTCCGAAATCCGCAACACGGAAAATGGAAACATCCGCATCTGCATGGATGCGGCGAAAAGCAGAGTGAATCAGTCCTCTCTTGCAAAACGCACATCTGCGAGATTCGCTCTCGATGCTGCCAAGAATAACGGCCGTTGCATGTCCGGTCCAATGTGATTTCATCGCCGGAAGATATTCTCGTGCATATTCGATCGCTCGCCGCATAGAGAGGTAAACTTTTACCCATGCCCTCGTATATCAAAATGATCTATCATCGTAATTTCAAAGTACGAACTGCGTACTCTCACGTCCGAGTGTATCTCGCGGCAACAGCGAGAAAAGAAATACGAGATAAAACGAGTGGAAGTGAAAATAAGCGATTATCCTGACAATCGGAATATTGATACTTTCTCGACGTTTATTGAGATATCGAAATACGTCGTATTTATAATACATCACACACGTGTTTTCCTTTAAAAGGTCAAATAATGTCGAACCTCGCGATGGACGGTGGCAACAAACGTCTGCATTTTGCGCGAGTAAAGTTTCGTACTTCGTAAAAATAGAAACGCTTTTGCATCCGTGCCGGCCGTGCGCGCTAGTTTATTTTACTTGCGCTGCCCCGTTTTCATGGGATAGCGCACAGTTTTGTTTTTCCTCTTTTTTTTTTATTGCACCCCCCGCAGGATCTGTCCCTTTTCGTTTATCGTTATTTCCATAGCAGTCGATGGTGTTTCGATAGTGTTCGGTAGTATTTCAATATCAAGCCGGCTCAGAAGTATTCCAACCGGCCCGAATATACCTTTGAAGCCGGCTTGTACCCCGGGGAATCGATACTCCGCTGCTCTGCCGCGCGAACTGCTGGGCGAACGAAAAAATGCAGCAGCCCCGGGTGCACCGTGCGAGAGCGATTATCGGAGACGAGAGACGTACGGACGGACGTGCGGACGGATGGACGAGAGTGGACGGGCGGACGGTTTGACTTTGCATGAATGCGCAGATGCGGGTGCAACAGCTTGCGTAACGCGGCCGACAAAGAGCAAAAGGGAGCCTTCGCACAGCCATATTGCCTCCTGTCAATCACAACGGCGCGCGCGGCACACCTCCTCTCACCCCGCGTATCACGTCGCATCGCGTCGGCGTTTTCACCCCCGCGAACTCCGCCGCGAAAGTTGCGGAGAAAACGAACGACGAAACAACAGCGCGATCATCTCGGTGATCGTTTCCCTGTATCATTGATATCTCGTTTAATATCACGTGTCTAAATAAGAGAAGTAATCCTATTTTCGGTCGAAGCGGATCTTGGTGTTTAAATATTCGGTGTAAATTTATATACATATTCAATTCTGCAAACACACACGCGCCGAAATTTTTTTCAGTTTTGAAATATAATTATGAACTAGAATAGTAGAATATGTCATATATTAATTGACAAGCAATATTGACGCTAATAAGCATATTAAAAACTACGAATAATTTATTGCGAAAAATATTACCTTAGCTGAGATTCAAATCTTTACTTTTACTCCAATTTGCAACGTTTTTGTCTGTCCGTTATTGATGATATGATTTATCGATATCGTTAGATAAAATAGATTTTATACGTGCGCCATAACGCAATGCTCGACGCATTCCTACTTGGTATTCCCATGTATAGCATGCATTGAGAAAATTGAGAGAAATCTTAGATATACATATATCTTCAGCGGAATCGTTTGTTTCGGCGGATCGTTTAGCCAATTGCCGCAACAAAAGGCCCTCCTCGCTTCGCAGAGGGGTTGTTTGTAGCTGGAGTAATGGCCGCCGAGGTAACTCTCCCTTACCCTCCTATGGGCCTTCTCCATCGACTGCCTCGTATACCCTCCCGTTCCTCCTATTCCACAGTGAGACAGAGAGACCAGGAACGAACGAGGGTAGGACAGTCGATCGCTAGTCGTAGGGAAAGAGAGAAATGGAGATAATGTAAATGGCAGATAAAGAGAGAGACCAAGTGGGAGACCGGAGAACTCGATCTACCCTATGCCTGGGCATTCCGCGCGCGGGTGCAGGCTTGTAGGTAGATAGGGAGGCGGGTAAATCCGAGCAGGAAAGCAGCGCGGCGCGTTCGAGAATCGGGGATTTATTCGGAAACTATTGCACGAGGGGGTGGTGGGTAGGTAGGTGGTGGTCGTGATAGGTGTAGCGTAGAAATAGGTGGAGGCGAGTTTCGAAAGGGTGGCGTAGGGGCGAGAACGAGGATGACGCGGTGGCGGAGGAGGGGCGGAGGTGGCGGAGGTGGCTGCCTGCTCGGAGCTAAATGCTTCCGCCTCCTGTCTCCTCTCTTTGCCGCTGGCACCGTCGTTCGGCACCGTAGATTCCCTCTAAACAGCTCGAAAACGCTCAAACGTAATATATTATCGGACGTATATCGGACCGCCGCCGTATTTATCTGGGCGCACGGGGTAGCCCGGATGGCATGGCGGCGCCGGTTGAGAGAGGGAGCCGCCGTAAAGCTGCCAGCGCAAAGTATTGCATAAATAAGTGCGCTGGCGAAATATTCATGGCCGTGCCAAACCATCCTTCCACCGTACCGCAGGTCCTCCCGTTCCCGGCTCGTCTCCTGACCCGCACTCTAGTACGTCGACCACCGCAGACCTAGTGTAGTTTCCTTCGACCGTCCCCCATCTCTACGAGCATCAACCTCATCCCGGATATCCCACACGTCGTCGTTTCTATATAACTAACCCCCGAAAAGCGCGGATCTATTCATGAGCATCTCTATCAGTACCCGGTGCACCGATAAATTTATCTTTCTCTTCGGCTTGTACTGCCGAGGATACCATCGTGAAAAAGAAGATCGTATTTACGTACAACCAACCTAGCCTGACCTAACTCACATCGCGCGCTCGCGGAAATGGCGAACGTTTTGGGTGACGATTGCGAACGGACGCGCCATAAATTTCAAGAAGAATATCGTCGAACCTTAGTACACGACCCAACGATTTCGTTTGATCGTCCAGCACGTGGAAAACCGCCGAAGAGCGGTGCATCGCATCCGTTCTTAGACGTTGCTTGGCTCGTAGGATGATGAGAGCAATTTCGACTTCTGGATAGGAGAGAAAATAGTTTTGTCATCATCGAATCGATATATCATATATATCGTTATGAAACGTTACGAGCATTAAGGGCACATAAAAAATTTAATCAGTAAAACCAGTAGACCAGTAGAAGCGAATTGGCCAATCACAGTAAACGTCATAAGGCTATAGCGTAAGCAGTAGTAAATCCAACATGTTGATTTCTTTACTGTTTATATTTTTACTACTTAAGTTTTTTGTGTGCCATGATCTTAATACTATGAAAACACAGAAACGCGTAAACAGAAAAACGTAAACAATAAGCAAATCAACATTTTTTATTTGCTATTTCTTATATTATTGCCTTATAGTTTTTACTGTAATTAGCTGTTTCGCTTAATGTTTACGTTCTATTACCTTAAGATTTTTCTATGTGTCCATCATGGCTCTTACTATTAATTATATCCATCATATTGTTGCAAGAGTTTTCTTTTCTTGTTTCAAATATAATATTTTTCAAAGCATAATACTGAAGAAACTATCGTAAAGGTCGATAATTGAAATTCATGTCGTTAATTATTAACGAATGTATGCGCGAGTTCGATTTCTCCCTCTTCGGGCAAAGCATGAAAAAGGTGGACATCGCCGCACGATTGGAATGGTTCTCTTGTTCCGAAAACACCAGTGTCGCCTTATCCAGAGGCCATTACACACTCGAATAAGAATGCGGAGCGACGGATGGAGCGAGAGAATGCCCGAACATTGCGGGTTAACAGCGGCAGTGAGAGAGATGTAGGAACAGGAAGGGAGAGATAGAAAGAAAGAGAGAGAAAGAGAAAGAAGTAACAAAGGGCACGATAAGTCTCATGAGTCGCGACTATGTTCGTTTGAAGAGGGGCACAGAGGGAGGAGGAACGGAGAAGGAGAGGCGCTCCTCCCGATTGTCGTGCGTACGGATATAAACGTAGGCAAGAAAGCGAGAGAAGAAGGGTGATTAATCTTGCGGTCTTCCACGTCTCAAGGCGCGGACGTGCGTTATTGATGGAGACTTCTTTCGACCTCCATCCTCGCCGTTCCTCTCCGAGAAGCACGTTTGCCCCCCTTCATCGTCGTCGTCGTCGTCGCTGCCGCCATCGGCCTTTTTCTCGTTCTACCCTTCCTGCCTGGTTCCCTTCGAGCGACCGCGACAAGCGCGTGGCATGTACACCTAAGTACTCCACGTGGTGGTATTGACCCTGAGATCCGTGGCGGAACCACCCCAAATGAGGACGCATTCACTCAAGGACAAAATCCGCGTTTCTTCACGACGCGGCTATTTTTGCTGTACTAATGATTGCATTCTAATGGCAGCCATTTGAGTCGCTTTATCGCTTCTAAGTTTACCACGGAAATAGTAACTGAACGTTTTGCGCCAAAGATAAATAAAGTAGCATAAAACGTGCAATATTCGCGAAACACGTCAATAGCCATAACATGGTCGTATCTGCTATATGAATACTTTGCGAATATATATTGCAGTCGTACTTTTGCTACTATTTTACGAGCCCCGTTCTGTGCGTTCCGCTATTATTGATATCTAACGAGAGACTAGTCGATAGCAAGACTTCCAAGAATTCATTCCGTATACTTCTCTCTGTCGACATGAACGAATAAGTTGACTTTCAGGAAGGGGTTGACGACCGCATCGTTTCTCTTCATCCGCAGCTGTAAGACCCAAGAAAGAGAGAGGGCGGTGTGAGTTACGCGCTTTTTCTACTGCGCGTCATTAATATCCGTTGCAACGACGTCTCTTCGCAATTTGTCAACATCTGATATTTAATTTCACGCCCCCTTTACTTTAGCACGTATGTACGATACGTGCGTGTACGTGTCGCAGGTGTAAAATGCCTGCCAGCAAAACGTTTGCACTTGCGCCACGAAATGCCACGGCACTACGTATATCTCTTTCTAATACATATTCATATATATATATATATACATATATATATTGTATTTTTTTAGTTTATCACGGCATATTGAACGCGATAAATAAGATTGTCTTGTCGTGTGGAATGACGATCAACGGAAATATTATCCGGGTAATAGCGGAAATAGTCGCATATTCCCAAAGACAAACAACCAATGTCGTACACTCGACTCCCAATATCCTCTAGTAATGCGCAACATGTGTTTAACTTAAGCCCTACTTGCACCCCGGGGAGAAGTTAGCTGTCGAAGTCGATACCACGAATGTTCATGGATTTAACTACTGCACCAAAGATGCCTTAGTGGCAAAACAATTTATGTAAAATTCGTACATTTATTTTCAGCCTACCACAAAAATTAAGTACTTTTCTATATAAATTTAATTTGTTCCTTAAAACAAATTCCAATTTTCATCTTAAATTTAGCTTAAATACAACAATTTAAGATATTTTTCAATTTATCTATTTATCATTTCAGTTCACTGTCAAATAAAAAAATTTATTCTTAATTAATTCGGGCTAAATTTCGCTCATCGATTTCTGTGTGCGATTTACAAAATAATATAATATTTCTTTCAAATTAATAAAACTTCACTGTCGACGAGCGAAGCAGTCAGCAGCATCGTTTAAACATAATGTTGATCCTGTGGAACACGGGCGATTTCTTTAGCGAGACGTTTTTCGTTTTTCACAGCTTCTCTAGCTTTTTGCTCATCGTTGATATACCGGCGCTACTAGTAGCAGCAAGTAGGTATAAACGTACTAGCAACCAGAAGATAATAGACGACCGACGTTCTCCCGGGTGCCGTTAATCATCGGGGATGAGGCCTGTACGTGGTGAGGGGCTCGATGCGAAACCGTAGGGATACGACGATGGTGTGACGTGGGATGAGACGTAGGAGGCGTTATGGCGTTAGATGGTCAGCTCCTAGCTGAAACGGAAGTGACCGCACGTTGGAGCAATGGATATCCCATGGGATCTGCTGACGGACATTGCCGGTCTCGTAGTCGGAGATGGAAAAAGCTCTAAGCTTTCCGGGGATTCGCGAGTACTAAGAATTTTATAAAGTTCCCAACTGTAGTAAAAAAAAAACAATAGTTGAAAATTAATTGCGTCTCTAAAGAGACATTATCGACGGCAAGGAACAGAGCACCGCGCATTTCATTAAAAAAATGTATGTCCTGTCGTTTCGTAAATGGCCGCGATGTATATCACGACGATGGAGTAACTGTAACGCGAAATGCGCGAATAATTCAAGTTTATTACGCAAATATCGGCGTTATGGCGTATCATATATCAGATAAAGATGTCTTCCATTTTTTTTATGCTAGTTATTATAAATGTATATACAATATATTTATGAGATTTCGTTTTCGAAAGCGGCGCAGTTTCTCACCGCTGCACGGAACAACGCCTCTGTTGATCGCAGCGAAATTCCACCGAAAATTCGTTATCGGAAAGAGAAAGAAAGAAATAATCAAATTGATATTTATCGAGAGAATGCTACACTTTCAGGCTTGTAAAATCGCTTGGCGAACGAGGACGAGCCCAGTGATTCGTAGTGGAGTATCAGCACGTGTCAGGCAGGATCGCCGTGTGAAACACAATTGGTATTAATGCGGGACGCACGGCGTGCGCGCGCGCGCGAGCGGGCGAGCGCGCAAGGACGAGATAAATGATGACTTGCTTTCAGCCTTTTGCTCCTTTTCCATTCGAATGGAAAATGGATATTAATGGGCCTCAACTAGCCGACGCGTTGGCGATGGTCAGATGCGCGTAGGTACACCCGCGGCGGACTTGGGATCCGGATTTAATGCTCATAAACGTATATACACGACCGTGTCTCAGCAGTTAGTCCACAGTCGGGCTCGAAGCGTCGCGGATAGACTCATCAGCCTGGACATGCCTCGCTGATTATACGACCTAGCGGCTCATTATTGCGGGCTCTAAAAGCATCTGCCGTTTACTCGCCACGTTGAATTGACCGGATTTCATCCGGTATGATTAGCGTTTATGCGAGACAATCCGTGCCACGTTATCCAATTTGTATTACATCTTGCTTCCCTCGCATCAAGATTATGCGTATGATCATTATTTCAGATTTGATTGTATCAAACCTTTCCTTCTTGTATACCAATTAATTTATACGGCCGCTGAATTTATCTGTGTGCATATAGTGATTATGTGCGTAATGAATCGCTATCTCTTTCAAACTAATTATTTTTGTCTCATACTGCACATTCTTTCGCAATTGCGAAACGATATGTGTGATTAAGCAAAATAAATACATTTCATTTCTAATAATCGCCATTGATGGAATATTTCTTTCTGTTAGATGACAGTTAAGACAAACTATCTTTATGCGTTTTAATAAAGAATAGTGCAAAAATCAATTGAATATCTCGAAAAAATCGAGAGAAAGATTTTTCTTCGATATTATCATATTCATCTTAATATTCATATACTCGACTATGCAGAGAATGCAAAATCATTTCATTGTTTTTAGACAAAAATAAACATAAATGTTGTATATGTATGGAGAGAATTTTTTTTAGAGTTTTAGAGTTTAGAGTTTTAGAGTTTATGAAAATGATAATCGTGGAACAAGACTGTATTTCCAAGAATTTTAATGTAAATCTCTTTCATTCATTAATAAAATTATAATGAAGTATAAAATAGTTTGATTAATTTTATTAAAATGCATGATAAGAATCTTTAAAATATTGTATTGTATTACAACTATCATTTAAAGATTTGAAAAATGTAAAAAACTTAAAAAAAATAAGATGATATAATAATAATCTTGAATCAAATGTATTTAAATTAAGATAATGTCGAAATGTTAAATCTTGTATTAGTATGGAACCGCATATAAATCGAAGGGATAGCAGGACGAAAAATTTTTAGGTGCATATCGGACAGCTACTGTAAAGTAGGCACCCGGGCATCCACGTCGCGATAAGCTAATGCGTTTCGCTTTTAATGAGCTTGATTGGCGGCTGTACGAGACCTCCGGTTTCACGTATCGTCCGGCCGAGTGTGCTCACCTGTGTTCGAGCTCGCTCAGACAGATTATTACTTACTTAAAAAAACTGTCAGCAATCATGACGGTGTATCTAAACGGTGTTCTTGATCGAGCGAGAGTCGAGCAAGTTTCAACATTAAGTGTATATTCTTGTGTACACTAAAAAGATGTAGATTAGAAGATATCGAATATGCATCCAGCTGCGATATTATCATAATCGGTAATTAGCATCGATTACTCAATAGTTCATCTAGGATTCCAAAATCAGGTCTCTATTTCAAGATTAGATTAAGATAGTTAATAATATCGGAAATCATTTCTACGTGTAATAGATAGTCCGACAAAAATAAATCTGATTGTGATCGACTAAGGAATGAAAGCGAAGGAATCAGAAAAATAAGAGATGTTTCTATTTATCGACGTAATGTACAATTATTTCACAGCGAGAATTTATTAGAATTTATCGCAACGACACAGATGATTTCTAATTTCTATACATCTCTCCCATCGCACGCGCGCGCGAAATAGTATTTTTATAATTGAGAGCACGTGGAGAACAGAGGGAGACGATTTACGATTATAGCCAGGCTATAATCGTACACGAATTAGTGTACTAAGTATTATCAGGGCCATTCGTCACGCTCGCGCGACGAACGGCGTATTTCTATTTCGCGTGGGTGAATTCGGCTCGGAAAAAAATAAGCGATGCCGTGATAAAGAAAAATGAAATGTCGTTTTGCAATCCGCGGCGGTGTCCTGGTAGTCCGTCGATTGCGTGTTTCACGGGCGTGTTTCATGCCGATGCACAATGATCGAAATGCCTGCCTACCGGTCGTGCCTTATATCACCGGTCATCGACGGGCCTAACAAGCGAACGTTCTTACGAGCGTTCATTTAAGAGATAGTCATGACTGCTCTCACAAAACAATGAACGAGTATAATTAACCGATGGCTGCGAGCGTGCGCGTTGTAATCACGTCGGCTCTTTGTCGTTGACAGTGTCGACTTTCACCTCGCGCTGATGACGCTCAGCGTGAGAAATAATAGGAGCGCGATAAAAGGTTTAATTACATTTTCGTCTGGCTAAGCTCATATATTTGACGTAACAAACATTTACGCAAGCGGATATATAAAAATACTACTGACCTGTGCAATATCCGGCGACTAAAAATATGTACATACGTATGTTTACCTGTGTAATTAAATCTGTGTAAATCGTGTGTTACATAAAAATTTCTTGATAACAATCATGCACATTAATTCTCCATCGCGCATACATCATTTAATTGAATACAAAAAGAAAATAGCTACGATTACGATGATACATTTACAAGTATAAATTCGTAAATTATATATTTATTAATGGTAAATTATTTTGATAAAATGCGTTGCATAATCCTGAGAATGTTATCGCCGCCATTCTGCTTTCTTACTAACTTTCGTACACCTGGATAATATCGCAAATGGTCGTTATAACGTTATCTAACGTCTGTCGCAATGTTTTAACGGTCATTTAGTTCCTGCTATAACGTGATCCCCCTGCTTGAGTGTAATTAACTCGGATAAGAATTCCTTTATGCTTCAGCCTACACATGGTCGAGTGCATGGCCAGTGAGATCAGACTGTATTGGACGTGTTTATATCTGATCTGTTTTACTGCCAACTGCTCTTTGTCATAGATACAATTGCCCTCACATCGTTAATTCATAGCCATTATCCAACAGCCTTTTCGGCTATCAAATCTATTTTCGTAATTTGTTAAATGCACGAAGACAGTATCGTGCGAGATGACTAGATCCATCTAATTATCTGAAAATTATTTTCAGCCGCAAGTAATTAAACCTAAATTTAATCAATATTAAGTGAAATTTGACCAAGAAATGTTCAACAAATTAAGCAAAGAATATTTTGTCGAGGCAATTATTGTTATATATGTCTAAGAACATTTTTGTGTAAATTTTACAATTTTCAGTTCAAGCAAATGTTGATTATTATTTATGTCGTTTTGGTTTTGGAACACAATCCTAAACTGAAGATGGATTACATTATGTCACTGACAAGCAATTTAATATTTATAATGATGATTATAATAAGCATCTTAAAAACACTATAAAGAATTTATTGCGAAAAATATCACTTAAGCTGGGATTTAAATTTAGATCTCCTACTCGGAGTGCGAATATTTTATTCTTGCTTAAATTGAAAATTGTAAAATTCACAGAAAACTATTATTATAGGCACAAAGATTTTGATTGAATATTATTTTTCTTGATTAATTATATTGAATTTAATCAATTATCATCGGCAATACAAAGTTACATTAAAAAATACAGAATTACAAAATTTTATATTCTTTCTTTTTTATTCACTTCTTCTCTAATGTTACCTTTTTAAGAAAAATTGTTACCTTTTCAAAGAAAACTGTTCTCTTTTCAAGGAGATTTCGATCTAATTAATTATTCAACAACGCGACATTGCCTGCTTTTAAACGACGCGTTTTTCCTCGATCGTAACCGCCACGTTCGCCATCTATTCGACCAGCAATTCCGATTTCAATGAATTAGCATTCGCGCGCGCGCGAGAGGGGGCGAAACGGAGGCGGATATAAACACAGAAGGACGGGAGAAAAATCTGGAGAGACCGAGGGAGAAGTCTGTTACGGGGGTGGGAAGAGGAAACGGCCGGTCCCAAGCCAGTCACAGATGGCCAATTACTCCCGACAATAAACACAATTTAATTTTATATTCATTCCACTTAGCGCTTAGGCGCAGTAATCCATCACCGGGGATTATTTCGGCTATCTCCTGGCCGACCAACAACACACCTATGACCCGTGCACACAGACACCCGCGCAGTATGCTGCATCGCATCGTTGTACACACACATATACACACACACGCGCGCGCGCGCGCGCGCGCCTATATAATGCACACATATAATGTTGCAGTGCCTACGTGCTTCTGCGAGCTCGCGCGATATATGCAGCCAGCTAATACGTTCGTGCGCTACATATTTATGCTTGAGATGGTTGATATCCGCCACTACTGAATATGATTGCTTCTCTGGTGGCCTTACGTCGTTCCAGCATTTATGTTCCGATACTGCCACTAATCGTTTTTCCAGTAACATTCCATCTTTACTCCGCTCGAGTAAAGGAAAATTAATCCTAAACGATATTCGTTACGAAATTTTCTTAATATTAGAACCGCGACTGTGCTATTTTCTACTCCATCTAATAATTCTTTTTTTAAATTTGGATTTGTACGTGGAGCTTTAGAGTTTTGTGACTTCATAAATAATTAATTATAAGTAATTTTACTTTTATGATATCCTCTCTCCTCGTAAAAGTCCAGATTTATTCTGAATCGCGATTGAGTTAATTTAGATTCACAGTTCTAGTGTTAACTGATACCTCGCCAGTTCAATGTACTTTAATTTAATGTATCTTTGCTTAAAGTTAACATAACTGAATGATTATTTTTCCGTTTTAAAGATAAAAATCAAATAAATAGAATTATATAACTTAAAATTAAAATTGTAAAAAACGTTTATTATAAACAAACAAATGTACTTTTAAATTAATGTATCTTTGCTTTAAAATTAACTGAACCATTTTTATTTTCATCTTGAACATCTGAGGAATAAAATTGTTTAAGTTAAAATTAAAGTCATGAAAAACATTTGTTATCAACAATTTTTCACAGTAATTGAAGAAAATTTCCGAGTCCATTGAACTCGTAAATACCGATTAGAGTTAATTGCAATACAGAATCTCATATAAATTATCTTCTGGATACGTGATATAATTAATCAGCTAGTTACGATACAATTATCAAGTGTACCTCGAGACGTTAAATATATCTCGATGGTTCCTTAGACTGTCTTAAATTGTATCGTAAAGCGACGACTGTTCTAGAGTCTCCCTTTATGTCGTGAAAGTACTCGCAGGTGGGAAAGCGTGAGGCTGATTCGTGCAATTTGAATGGCGCATAGCTCGAGATCCAGTTAATTTCGCGCCGTCTCCCGTGAGAGTGGAAACGTAGAAATACATAAACACCGTACACGCCTCCGTACATGCCTGTGTATATAAGTACTACGTATATATAAGATTCTCGTCGTCGTTGCCGTCGCCGTCATCGTCGTCGTCGGTCGTCGCCATCACCGTCGCCGTTCGTTCGCTTCTTATGCAAATCAGGCGGAAAAACTCGCGTGTTTCCGGCGTGTTTTAATTATTCAAGCGACAACTTTCTGCAATGAAATTAGAACTCGCGCAGTCGTGACTGCCGGCGACAAGTGTTTTGCTTATAGCCGCTGCCGCCCATCCCGGCCGAAGGAGGAGAGCCGTGAGTGAGATATAAACTACTGGATATATCTAAATCCGCGAGCGAGAAGGGAAAGTCTTGGATGAAAGAAAAGAGAGAACTAAGAAATTTAAAAAAACATTGTGACAGTATGCTCTATGTGATGCTAACTTTTTAAAGATTTCCGAAAGAATCAAGAGAATTTCGAAAGAATTATGAATCTGGATAAAGGTAATAAATTTTAAATGCAAAAATCGGCATTAATATCATATTGTAACTGTTGTCAACGTCTTTTAAATGCAACGTGTACCTCATCTTCGTTATAGTATGAGTTGGATTTGGACAATGCGCCCGCTGAAATTTCTTCTCTACGCCGACGTAGCAACGAGCGTAGTTGCAAATATAGCAAACTCGTACGAGAAGGGTGTACCGAGCTGGTAGTTATTCGGTAGTAACAATAGCAGTCGTGCCACCCGGGGCATACAGAGCGTGTTTGGCGCCGCGTTTGTATGAATGAAATTATTCGCTTCTAGGAATATATAGCCAAACGTTACTGTGTTGCGGAGCGGTCGAGGGAGGGATAGAGGATGCTTTTCTCCTCCTTACATGCTGGTATATAGGTGTTGATTGCACCGCGGCAGCTGTGTTTTATGCTTTCTCGCCTCTTGCGCAAGACCCGCCTTTTCTTATATTATATTATAGCGACGTGTTGAACGGCGTCTCGCACCAGTTTCGACAATTCCTGAGTATTATATGCACCGCTACGCAAAACAATGGCGATTGCGACACAATCGCGTTTTACAAGCAACGTAGTAGGGATGGTGTCAAAAATTCTCTTACTCCCGAGAGATATTTCTTGAGAAAGAGAAGAGTTTCTTAGAGAAAAAGATACGTGACTAAATCAATTGACGAATGTAGGTACATTGCGCAAAATGTATTTAATATATTCAGAGAGAATTTATTCATTTTATTCGCGAGTAGAAAGTTCATCCAGAAGTAAGGAAATAGAGATCGGGAGACGAAGCGATCTATATTACAGAGGAATCTTTTCAAAAGTCAGTGAAATCGGATAGCGGATTCATCGGTAGTGTCTGAATGTTCATTGTGCTGCTCCTCACGTGAATCCGCCGCGACGCCGTGGACAGAAGGAGACGGAAGAGAGAAGAGTCAGTTCTTATTTATGGCTATATTAATCCTTAAATGGTATCTAATGTCACACCGGTACCAAGGCAGATCTATCTGATAGGAGGGCGCGGTGCCCCGTCGGTCGCTCTAACATCGTCGTGTGGAACTTGCCATTGTCGTACGTATTCATACGTGTGTTCTTGTACGGCCGTGCTGCCGCTGCCAGGCACTCCTACCACAACAGAGTACAAACGACGGTGTCGAGTTACCGGATGGTACACCACGGGGTGTCCGTGACTTATACCCTGTTTGGTTACCCTGGTTCTTCAGCCCCTCCCTGCAGAGCCCTTCTCACCTACTCCCTTTCGTCTCCCTCATTCCGCGGGCCTAAATCCTCTCTCTCTTTCTCTTTTATGGTTCGTGCCGTACCGCTGCTCCCGCGACCAAGATGTTTTGCAAAACAAACGTTTGTATCTGCACGCTCAGCCGAGCGAGAAACCCCCATCGTCGGGGGCGACGTTAATAGACGGTGCTCACCAGCTTTCGCCCTAGTGTGCTTCGCGCTACTGTGAAATAGAATTTATTTTCATAGGAAAAGCAGATATTAATTACAATTTAATTATCAACAAATCTAAATAGAAAAATTGGTATAAAATAAAAGCCATGAAAGATATAAATTCTGAAAATTAATTTCAAAAAAATTGTGATTAATTAGCGCAGTTTTTTCACCTTTTTTTTAAATTTTTTAAAATTTATTAAATTTTTGTTTAATTGTGTGTGTATATATATATATATATATATGTATAATAAATTTTCATTTAACAATATTATCAAATCGATCATGAGGAAAACGATCAATGATATAAGGACAGCAGCTCTCATGAATGGAGAAAAAAATAAAAA
>Ga0157363_1003046_pt1 | contig 14999 bp, 21 predicted proteins | sample AttsexASBM1_FD_111477 | JGI IMG/M metagenome (GOLD analysis project Ga0157363, IMG submission 111477) | Fungus gardens microbial communities from leaf cutter ant in Ribeirão Preto, State of São Paulo, Brazil - Atta sexdens ASBM1 | ecosystem: Host-associated > Fungi > Mycelium > Unclassified ...
TCGATACTTCTCCACAAGGACATTAGCAGCTTCCGGTGTGAGCTATCATAGCACAGTATCAGTCACACGTGCAAAACTTCAGCTCGAGAAATATTCACCTTGGGATTGAACGTTCTAGCATATCGGATATATCGTTGCAGAGTTTCTGTGCTAAACTCAGGATTGATTGCGTCATCCTGAAACCTATGGACATTCACAATGTGTCTTGCGATACTCAGATCCGTTTTCTCATCACACTCATCCAACACAACAAAGAACAGGTCGAATCTACTCATGATAGGCGCACTCATCTGCACATTCGCACGGAGAGACTTCTTCTTATCATATCGTCCACCACTGGGATTTGCAGCAGCGAGGATAGATGTCCGAGCATTTAGGGTGGCATGGATACCGGCTTTAGCAATAGAAATGGTCTGCTGCTCCATAGCTTCATGAATGGCGACTTGATCTGAGATATCCATCTTGTCAAATTCGTCGATGGCACAGATACCATTATCGGCGAGCATCAGAGCTCCAGCCTCTATTGTGAAGTCACCAGTTTCCTCATCTTTGACAACAGCAGCCGTTAGACCGGCAGCCGAAGATGCTTTACCAGATGTATATACTGCCCGAGGTAAAAATGAGCAAACATATCTTGATATGGCAGGAGGGATCAATAAGTATTCAAATGCAAGGTTATAGATGCTTACTTGAGGAACTGGGATTTTGAAGTTGAGGGATCGCCAACAATACAGATGTTTATGTCCCCGCGAAGATGCATACCTTCCTGTGTTTGCTTGTGTACACCTCCCATAAGCTGCAGTAAGATACCCTTCTTGACAATCTCATGGCCATAGACAGTAGGTGCAATGGATTCTACTAGCCGAGAATAGATGTGCTCGGAATCAATCATTGTTTTCAGTTCCTCAAATTCCGGTTCAGTCAGGGATTGAATGAAAGTAAGGCCAACGTCATCCCCGTATTCTTCTTCGCCACGGACATTGGTGCCAGCCTACATGGAATAAGCACACGCTGGCTGGCCTTGAAAAGCTGGTCAACTTACTCGACCATCGGCATCGTGTACCATACAAGCCAAAAACGCAGTCTTATACTGTAGATCGCGGACACCCAAGCTTTTCAACCCCGTTACACCACTCCCACCGACACCTGCAGCTGCACTACTCCTGAAAGCTTCTCGTTGGACTTCGGCTTTGTTGCCTCCGGGCAAACCAAGTTGACTGACATCTGGGATGACAATAAAGGTGCCAGTAAAGACACACTTATCTCCGGCCTTGGCACGCTCGACCATCTCACCGCGCAGGATCACATCTAGTGAGCGAGGCATAGAACCTGTCGGAATTTCAGAAGGGTTTTCCTGGATACGGACTTTTTGCCAGTCGGTAAATTTGGATGAGTCTATTTGCAACTGCCATACAACTCGATTTCCACAGGTAGGGTTCGGACACAAGGAGGGCTGAATGATCTGAGGATATGCATGATTGAACAGAATTTGGAGACGTACCTCGGTATATTTGAACTGTTGCTCTACATCGTTCACTGTCCCATTACATATTTCACAAGTGAAGCTACCATATAACAGCTCCGGTCGGACTTCACTCGTGCGCGTTACTGTACCACTGATACTCATAAGAGTACCGATCTTTTCTGTACGAAGATCACGGATCCTAGAAACTAGAGGGAGGTGATAAAATGCAACATTGAATTCCCGTGATTGAAGATTTGCAGAGTCTGTAGTCGCAGCAGTTGGGTTGATTTTCAGATAATCCGGCTCATGTTCTGCAACAAGATTCCAAAGGGCTCTTCTCAGGAAGGGTAAAAATCGGTAATACTGTTTTTGGATAGCATCAGCGAGGACATCGTCGCTTTGAAGAAGATGACCAAAGTCGACATAAAGCGTAGTCAACTCGTACTCTCGCATAGTGTGGATTTGGTCAATGTATACCCGCTCGCCTGTAGACTCATCTTGGAACATCCCATCAGCACTGGGTGTAGGTGCAAGATCAATTGCCTCAGTAAATCTATATTATCATTCAGCGTGTATTACATTCAGTGGGTACAGATAACCACGCACGTCCTTAAGAAATTCTCAAAAGTATCTGCTACACTCTCTCCAACAGCATCCTTCACGAGGGGTATATCCGAGTTCTGGATCCTCGGCCTTTTCTTTTTCTTGGCTTTCACAGCCCCAGGAACTTCAGACGGGACATCATCAAGAGTCAAGGCATCTGTTGTCCGCCGCTGTGGCGTCTGTGCGCGAGGAAGTGAGTATTGTTCAGATGGAGCACTTGAAGGCAGCGAGAGCTCGAACGGTGGCGGAGAAGAGAGCTGATCAGAGTCCATGGAAGAAATAAATCACGATCGACGCGTCAATGACAGAAAATTGGACCTACTTAAGGGTAGGCACAACCGCGTCATAATCTCCTCACGTGATGTATAGTCGAATAATATCGTCACAAAAACTATCTCCACATTTCACAATGTACGACCTCGACGCCCTTGACCCCGCCCATGTTGCTGACGTGCTTTCAAGGCCTCCGTTTGTGTACATACCGGGCGTCATTAATTCTCGTGACCTGGGCATGTATCCCTCTGCCACTTATCCGGGTAAAATGACCAAACCCAGGCATCTATACCGCTCTGCAGAAATATCTAGAATCTTACCAGAGGGTCCGTCTACTGGTGAAACAAGCCATGATATTTTTTGGTTGATTGTCTCATTAGGAAAGAAGCTGTTCAAAGAGTTGAACATTACCAAAGTCTTTGATTTGCGTTCCGATACAGAGATTCGGAAGTACAATGCCCCTCTACCCAAAATTGACGGCGTCGAGATCATTCATGTACCTGTCTTTGAGGCCACAGATTACAGTCCAGAGACGATGGCCAAGTAAGTAAGTTGTGCTCTCCTTTTCCACCCAAACCCCAACAACGCTCATATACTTCCAACACGACCCACACAGAAGATTCCAACTCTATGCGAGTGGCAAGACTGAGGTAAATGAATACATCTCACGTTTTCCCGAAAATTATCTCCTCATGTTCACGGCTGATGTCTAGGCCTTCATGGAGCTATATTCGCAGATCCTTGATCGCGGCGGTCCCGCATTTGCCAGTATTCTTCGACATGTAAGGGATAAGCCAAATGAAGGATGCCTCTTCCACTGTACAGCTGGGAAAGACAGAACTGGCATTATTGCAGCCATCTTGCTCAAGGTAAATAATACATGAATGTTCCTGTAATATTTCAATGTTGACCGGTTAAAGCTCGCAGGTGTAGATGATGAATCGATAGCCGAGGATTATGCCTTGACACGTGTAGGCCGTGAGCCAGCTCGGGAAATGATATTAGCACGTCTTTCTAAGGAACCCCTGTTCGCTTCGAACAGCGAAGCCGCGTTGAACATGTTCACTTGCCGGTAAGTCATCAAACATCTGAATCTAGAGCGTGCTCATCATAGCCAAAGGCATAATACAATGACAGCTTTTCTGAAACTTGTAGAGGAAAAGTATAACGGCGTCGAAGCCTACGTCAAGAAATATGTCAATTTCAATGATGACGATATAGCTTCCATTCGTAAGAATATTCTCATCTCTAGTGGTTCCTATCTCTAGTGGTAGTGTTCACCATCCTATTATCCCTTGTTGTATTATAGTGGCATATCAGTGCTTGAGACTGCTTAGTGCTACAAATTGTAGTAATAGAAGTGCAGTGGTTTTCCGACCTCCAAGCCCTCGTCCGAATTCCAAGAGCGAACAATACGACATATACAGATGCATTGTAATGTAGACATGATAGGAAACCAATCATAGATGTTATATCGACTGTCACTCTGCATCAAACCTTCTTCTCACTCGTCAACCTACGACCATTTACACCTCTCTGCGCCTGCAGCCCACTTGTCACACCTCCGAGCATCGACTGACCAGTATGAGTTCCCAGTGCAGTGGTGTTCCCGTTCCCAGCCATGCCAACCGGTTGTCCCGTAACATTTCCAGTACTAAGACCACTGGTAACTCTAGCTTTAGGGTTCAATGGTGAAAGTGCTCCGCTCCTCCCCAGCGCCCCACTAGGCATAGATGACTCGCCCGTCGCCCTCCTCCTCATACCAGGACGAAGTACAACTGCAGACCTCACGAGACCCGACCTATTATCCCCCACAACCTCCTTCTGATTCAAATGCAATCCACTCAAATCAAGATCACGATCAGAGTAACCCGGCATAGTTATAGAAGCGTTGTCTCCATCTCCCATAGCTTGTCGACGAACTTTCTCATGCCGCATTTGTGTGGATCGGAAATGTGTTAAAAGTTCTTGCCATTTGATATCATCGCGTCCGATTCTGGAACGTGTTGAAGATACGTTGGGAGTAGACTTGGGGGAAATGTGGAGGAACCCCGCAGAGTTTACGGCATTCAGACGATTTCGGAGCGACACGAAGGCTGAACTTTGTGGGAGCAGCATGAGAATGCCGTAAAGACATTTGAAGAGATAAGGATATCTCTCAGGCTCGAGGAGTTGCAATCGAATATCTGATATCTTGTGAACAAAAGTATTGTCAAAAGAAAAGACGAACGCACAAGTGAACACAGGTGACTCAATCAACTGAACGAGTTTATCAAGCTGAACAAGCATCTGCACAGTAACCTCGAGGTCGGCGCTAAACAATTAACCAGAAGATATAGACCCACACAGTACAAGTACAAGAAGCTCACAAAATATATAGGAGGTTTGATGCGTGCTCGTATGCCTGTGCCATCAGACAAAGAGCGAAAACGGACACCGCATTATGACACCAAGACCGGTATAGCGTCGTGAACAGTGCCTGGCCGTCTTGCTATTTTGTGGGTGAGAAAACAGTTGCGCGAAGATGCGGGAGGCATACTCGAGTCTCGAGGCTTTTCAGTCTTCGTCGAAAGTCGGTGAGCTCAGATGAGGTAATGAGAATCACATTCAATTTCTGTACAATGACACTTGCGAACTCCAAGTCCTAAGAAAATTGTCATTGATCCATCAAGAATAATAGACAACAGCACGTCTCGCCTCTTCTTTCTCAATAATTTCGGCAAACATCCGATATATCTTCTCTGTATTCATGTACAAACAAAGCTGCCGGACAATGAGACTGCCTCTCGTTTCCAGCAGTCTCCTATCAGTGCTGAATAGCTCCAAAAGGTTGTGCATAAATGTTTTAAAGTAGCCTTCTTCCGATAGAGATGAGATCTGGGCGATTAGTTGGAGGTCATGTTTGATGACCTGTCCAAATGATTAATTACATTGACATCCTAGTGACTTCTTTTTGAGCTAATATACCTCTTCAGAGCTGTCATTTAATGTCTTCAGCAATGCTGGAAAGGTCCCATCGTCTAGAGTCAGTATCTGCCCAACATCGATAAGATCAGGTTGACAACCAGACACAGAGCACATTCGAAACCTTATACCTTCTTAGGAGCTTTATTGTGGAGCATGATCAACCAATTCAATGTTGTAACCCTCGTCTCCTCCCACTCGCTCAAGAATTGAATAGTCAATTCATTCACAGTTGCTTGATAATCAAACGGATCTTCCTCCGATAGCTTCTCTCCAACCTGCTGGCCATTCACGCTTGCACTTGAGAAAGGCGAAGGGGGTCTTGACAACGTAATTGGTTGGGACATTGGGGCCTCCGAGGACGCATTCGCCTTTGCTGTACTACTTGAAGTAGTATTGGGGGTCAGAACTGTCGCAGAAGCTGTCACATGGGTCGTACTTGGTGTCGGTGACCGAGGCACCGGTACGCGGGTAGGAAGAAGTGGAACATTGACTTTCTCATTTCGAGTTGACGCTGTGGCTGTGGTCATGACTGAAGGTGCTTTCTGGACTTGATCTGCAGGGGAAGGTAATAACTTGATCACGTCGTATAAGAGTTTGTTGGTTTTGTTCGCAACAGTTTGTATCATGGGGACGTGGTGAGCAAGGTTTGGGAGGACACAAGGTATCAGCCGGGGAGTAAAAGGGACCATGACCTCGTGAGCCCACATCAGAAATTCTGCCACCCATCTAAGAGCAGTTGACTGCTGGATTTCATCATCTGCGGAAAAAAATTGACAATGCAGTCAAATCGAAAGAATTATGGAACGCACGTTCATTATCGAGCTGCTGGATGAGTATTTTAACAATAGCCGCAAAATCTATTCGAACGCCTTGTCCTGGTATCCATACTTGATTGCTCGGATGTGAGTGGCAGTTTTTGTCATAGAACTTCAGATTATACCTCCGTTTTCTCTGTCATCTTGATCCGGCGACACTTGTGTCACATCCTGGCCAGTTCCATCCATCTCTGATGGAGGATAGGTTGTATCCACGGCAGAACTATCATTCCCTTCTGACATGATAAGCTGTCTAGATTCCATGCTATCGTTACGGAGATGACCATCTTCTGGCTTGCGTATCGATCCACTTTCGTCTAAATGACGAGCAACATAGGCGACATCGCGAATTTCCCGCAAGAGATCTGCTAGCAAATTCTCGGTGGCAATCCGCACATCCTCAATGGGATCTGAAAGGTATTTTCTGAGTCGATCATAAATTTTGGAACGTGAAGATAAAGTAAAACAACTGCTCACAGAAGCCCATCCAGGAACTCGGGTAAAAACGTGACTAATTCAAGCTCTGGGACACTGTCTAATACAGTGATCCACGATACGAGGTAACTTCTCGTAAATGGACTGAGGACGTAAATTCGCTCCTTGAGTAATTGGATGAAATGCGCAAGGGAGAAAGCTTTTCGCGGTTCTCGGTCGTTTTCTAAAGGTACATCGACCAGGACGCCCTGCATTGCCTCCCTCTCATTCCTGACTTGCTCTGTCTCCGGATACAATGGGACATAATATGCGGCCGATTCCGCAACAATGTCCTTCAGGAGCCTATCGAGTAATTCCGCGCCATTCTTGACAGAGAGTTCAGAATCCGCGGCGAGCTATGTCAAAACCTGCTTTAACTGGTAACACGAGCAGACGCACATCTGTACTCACCTTGCTCAATGCATCAAAGATATCGTTGAAGTACACTAGAACCTCTCCCTTCGACACTTTGGCAATGTTGTACAAACACTCCGCTGAGAAGTAGCGGATTTTGTTCTCTGGATCCACGAAACAGTCAAGGAGTGGCCCAACAAATTTAGACATGTATGGTGCAATATCGACACCAAGAGCAATAGCAGTCCCTGCAAGTCCAATAAGCCCACCATTTCGGACATGCAAAGCATTAGTGTTGATGCTGAACATGTCCACCAACTGATCGATGATTGTACAGATACGCTCTCGGCCTCCAGCTTGATGACATTCTCGGACTTGTCTTGAAGATATTTAGTCCATAAAATGGAATAATAATTCCATTGCTTACTTCTCCAGCTCTAGAGCAGCAGCCTTTCGCTTCTCGTATATTTTATCAACAAGTTGTCTCGAAACTCCGGTGTCTGCGTACGAAATCGATGGTTATTTTTGCCATTGATGAGTTCCGCGCACAACACACCCATTGATGGTTGACACCAGTGTTAAACGAGGAATCTCATATAGCAAGAGGGAGTATAGCGAGAATAAACAATGACCAAAGTGCATCAATCCATGCATCAATCCATCACACGTCACTGGACTCAAGTTGATTATATACAAATAAAGGTTATCAGAAAGGGTACACTTGAAGCCAGCAGCAGCATCACAAACTATTAAATGAGGTGCAGGTGATGACTAAGAGATCCTGGTAACCTTAGGAATTAATGTGATAGTTCAGGAGTCACCCAGTGAACTGTGGACAACTGTAAATGACTAAGAGATGTCCACAGGGAGTAGTACATGTGATACTAAGTGAGGCACAATCCCAAGACTAAATATTGCATATAATACCACTGTTGTGATACATCGAGTCAGCAACTGGAGGCATTATTATATGGGTATCTGAAAACCAGGTGAGCATGCTTACTTCGTCCAGCACGCTCAAAGATTTGAGTCTCAGGATACCCCAGGTCATAGAGCGACTATATTGGAAACCTGGCAGCATGCCCGTGAAGGTCAGCTGACTTGAAGTCTTAAATAGCCCAACCGCGGTATAACCAACAATAAGTTCAGGACTATAGATAGCGGCAACATTGGCTACCAATTGTGTAGCTTCTGGTGTACCAATCCTGAAAAACAGTACTTCGGATGCATAAACATACGCAATGAAGACAGGAGGACTCACGTTTCCGGAAGGCCAAGCTGCAGAGGCTCCTCAGATAAGCCAGCATGTCAGCCTGAACAACTAGAGCATTTTTGTCCTTCATCTCTTAACTTGCCTAGTCAATGCTGCGGTTTTCAGGCTCGTAGGTGGTCTGCTAAAGAATACTCACGAGCGTATGCAATACTCCCTGGGCGACCTTGCTCTTCACCTCCAAAGGCAATCAATTCCACGTTCGTATGGAACTTCAAGTGTTTCTCCGCAATAACTCTCGAAATTACCAGGATAGACGTCGTCATTGCCACCAGGCGCCCTCGTGCTCCCGAATGAACCGTGACTGTCGTAACGGCCACTGATGATGACTCTCGTATCACTGCGAACAGTCGAATTATACGGACTGAACGACATAAAGGTCATAACGAGGTGAGCACTCTCGAGATGATCATCATTGGAATATTTACGTTCGGGGTGATTCCATACATAAACTGCCACAGCTCGCACTTAGCGCCACTTTCTTCAATCATGGTCTGAATCCATTCCGCAACATGAATTGCGCCCGGAGTGAACGAATGTCTAAACACAATCCCGCTCTTGCCATCTTCTGCTGTCAGATACCGAGTGTCACTCTTCATCTGCGAAATACTGATACTATTGACAATTAAGGCGACATCAGAATTAAATCGTAACTTTGAAAAGACTTCACGAAGAGGTTCAACATCTTCAGTTGGAACCGGGATATAGCAGATAGGAGAAGATGGAAGAATCGTTTTCCAGAACCTGGGAAGAACCAGGTCGATACTTTTGCATGAGGTACAGAGAGCAACATTGCATCAGGTGATTGATAGAGGAGCTCAAGGGATTGCAATAGTGTCTCTTGCGGGCCGACCCGAACAATCCCAAGATGCTGATATCGAATAAAATTCATTCATCTCCATGGATCAGACTTTACTCAACAGCCTCCTCAAGCCAAACAAGGCGATAGTATGATCCAGGATGCGTTATTTGGGTTATATGTGCCTCGTTTGCGAAACTACCTTCTGGGAACAGGTCGAAGCATGCCTCGCTGGGAAGGAACACACTTTGGTAAGAATCCAAGCTCGACCGGTAACTTCCATAAATTGAGTTGTACAGGCAAGTGATAAAATCGGAGCGCAGGTGACGAATAAGAGGTCCTGGCAACCTCAGGAATCGCTCTGATGACTTAGGAATCACCCAGTGAACTGTGGACAACTGTAAAGTGATATGTGTGTCCTGAAATCAAGTCCACCATACCAACTATGATAGGACTGAGAAGATCACTTCTAACAGCAAGTAGACAGGAGGCCTTGATCAAATGATGAGAAGCATCATTGAAAAGATGGCAGCTATGAGAGGGTCCTAGTAAATCAGTAGTGCGATGACCAGCCACATCATTAGTTTCATAAATCACATCTCACATGTATTATTTAAATGTTATTGTGAAAAAATTGAATATAAAATGAGCTATGAGAGAGGGTGGGGAAATCTCTGGAAGGCAATTCTACCAAGGATGTGTTAGAATTTGATAGAGTCTTGGCCTTGCCTGTTGCAACTAATAACAATGGCAACTTCACACACGCAATGACTAATATACTAAAAAAGAGCATCATAGGATGTCGCCTATGTCGCAAGTCATATATTTTAATCTGTTTTGCATTTATACCATAAAAATTCACGATGAAAAAAACATTAGACAGTCACATGCCCAGCATCATCAACTATTTCCAATCCTGCCTGTTTGCCTTCACCCACCACGACTACTTTAAGCTTCCTTTTCGATGCCCTGACAGGGTTAGGATCCTGGAATCACATCAGCAGCTGTTGCATCACCATGTATCGATTAACAAATAATGGACCCACCTCAAAAATTTCGTTCAGTTGCTCTCTGTAAGTATGCCGTCAGTGCTATATATAGGGAGATTAAATAGGCGTACAATGTTCGCCCCTTAGTTTCTACTACAAACAAGTAGATCACGAGGCACTCAAACAGGTCCCAAGCAACATACACGATGTAATACTGGATGAAGACTCATGGGCCCAGTTTCGTTTCATTGAGATGTGACGTCACTCACTTTCCATCCGATGCGTCCAAGTGCAATAGGACCTGCATAGACATTGACAAAGCTGGCACAATTGATCGCAAGGGCGTTTCTGAACGTCAGCAGTAAGCACCTAATTAGATAAATGACCATTAAAAACCATTTCGTACAGTGCCATTCCCTTAGCTCTGGTATTATATTGAAGCACCTCGGTGGGATATACTGCCTGAAGTGGTGTGTACGCAAGGCTGAAGACAAATCCAAACAAGACTATATCCGAGGAGGTGAATGTGAGAATATTTCATGTTAGAGGTAAAAGCCTAGACATACATATGAAGGCTATGGCAGCATTCGCTCCTGCAGGATTTGCTCCGTTTGAACCCCATTTAGCAGTGAGACCAGTAACGACAGAGAGCATCCCGGCACAAGAAAAGGTACCCCAGAGCCAGATATCTCTTCTTCCGACTGAATTATAGGAAAGTTAGTGCTAACTGGGACAAATGGAAAGTTGAACTGCTAACCTTTATCTGTCAACGATGTTCCAATAAGGGCGCCAACCGCTGATACGACAGTGTTCGCGAAGTTGAGCGTCAACAACTGGTTTTGCGTCGTTACACCAGCACTCTTGAAAAGAATGGTGAGGAAGTATCTGGGATATGTCAGAATTATGCCAATATTTTTAGTCGCATGATGTACCCCAGACCATTCCCCGACCATTGCTGAGATGAACGGTCAGTCCTTCCTGTCATCCAAGGAAACGAGGAGACCTACTCCGAAGAAGGACATTATTAACAGCATGCAGGTACGATACCTAGCGTTCCGCGTGGCAAAAAGCTCAGACCAGTCGTACCTTGGTCTGATTAGTATCTAGCATAATTACTCGACCATTCGTACACCCACCATCGCTTATCTGAGGCGTCCAATTTGACAGCTTCCACGTACTCCTTCCATTCCAGTTTTACTAAGGGAGCATTTTCGTCACCATCTCCATGATATTTTGCCAGGATTCTCTTCGCCTCGTCATTTCTACCCGCCGCAATCAACCAACGAGGAGACTGAGCAAAGATAAGCCATCTTAACAGATGCCAAGTATTGGTATCTGTTTACCTCTGGAAGGAACCAAGGGACAAAGGCCAGGATAGCCGCTGGTATTATTTGGATAGCGAGAGGCAGCCTCCAGGAAAGAGTTGACGAGTTCCGCCCAGATGCAACGGTTAGTCCAGCTAACTGAACATGAGATGAATGTGTAAGATATCCAGTTTAGCGACGCACTGCACAGGATGGACCCGGTGTAGTAGAAAGCTATGAAACGCTTGTGAATTCCCTGTATCCCGTATCAAACTGCTTTTCGTACTGTTATACCTGACGGAAGGTCAGTTGACATTGGCAAGCAAGTCAGTCATGGTCGGGAGAAACTTACATTCCTGTTAACCTTCCGCGCCACTGCCAGACACGAGTCAGTAATTTAGACACGCCCTTGTAAAACGATCTTACCTGAGGGGGCGACATTTCGACAACGTACGAAGGAGCAGCTGTTGTCGTGATTGACACTCCAAAACCGAGAACAAATCGACCGGCCAGAAGATAATGCACATTCTGAGCTGCAGTGATCACAGTCGCACCTAGAATAGAGTGTACTCAGTCAAGCGCCTTCATACGAGAATCAAATAGATGCACCAATGATAATGATGAACCCGCCAACAGACTGATTGAGGCATCAGTTAGGGTCGCATAACCTACCAAAATCCTCACCATGCCTCCTCGACGACCGAGAATATCTGTTATGGGTCCCGCGATAGCGACTCCAACAATACTACCTGCATAGAACGAGTCAAGATTAGATCCTGAACAATTGAATTGGAATACCAATTGAGTACTAATTGGGATATTAGTCTGTGAAAGGCAGAAAACATTCAATGCTCACAATTCCGAAGATAATTGCTGTCGTTGTGCCCACACCCCCTCCAGCATCTGAACCATCGATGCCGAAGAAATCCAGATATTGTCTGCGAGGGACTTGGTTATCCTAGACTGCGCCAGTTTACGGGGAATACGTACACCATTCCGTTTACGGCGCTCATTACTACGAGCGGTTTAGTCAACGTACGACCTGGAAAGCAGTTATCGCATACCAGATCCATCAAAGCCATTGGACATGCTTCCCATGTACGCCACTAACATGATGGCAAACAGTTGCAGTGAACGCCAGCTAGTAGCCTTCAATTGAGGACCAGTAGACAATGCCAAGGCATATTCGGCATTCATGACTTCCATGAATTGAGCGCGACCTAGATGTTCGTGGCCTGGCATGGCATTTTCGTGTTCAGCCTCATGCAAGGATGATTTCTCGTTGCCCGACATGGTTGGAGGGGGGGAATTCGAAAGATAACAACGGGAGGGGGGGACATTTTATTAGAGTTCGCCTCTGAATTTATACCAATTTTCCTTGTGTTCGCGTGACTCTTCCGTGATGGAGAGTGTAAATCATGGACCCCGTCTCAATCCCCATGAGAGAACAGTACGGTATTTCAATGTCTCTCAGTGTAGGGCACCTAGTGAATCTAGCCTCTTCCTTCATGGGAATTGAAAAATATCTTCTTGAAGCCCAAGGCCGTATGAAAGGGCAGAGCGGCTGTACTGAGGATTCGGGGACAAGATAGCTAGCATCAAAGCCCGATAATAGACGAAGTCAGCTGAGTCCATTCGGGCAAACGTCGGTTGAACTGGCCCCTGATACTATCAATCCCCGCCGGGTCCCTATGATGCCCTTGTGCCTGTTTCCACATGTCTGTGCTTCTGTCAGATCAACAAGCATTCTCGACAATCAGAAAGTGGCTTATCGCCCATGGTGGCTCTCTCTCGGAAAGCGTTCGCTTTCAGCGTGCAGGTGCAGTCACATGCAGACGTGAAGAACATAACTGACCATAGGTTGTTGACCAGGTGAAGCCACTCGATCGATTTTCATTCTATCCCAGACCCGCTGAAAATTACTGATCAAGGTATCTCCGGGAATGCTGTAGTAGCCACCGAGGATATTACTGCCGATGTCATGATCGTGGCCTGCCCATTTTCCCTCATTATTACTGAAGAGCTTGCCCAGAGGAATCTCTTAAAATTGTTTTCGATGAAAAACATCGTGGACTGGAATGAAAGGCAGTGGATTGGCACTTACATTTGTTTCCACTGGCTCTACGATGACTCCTTGGACCAGTGAGAGGTATTCCACTACAATCTAAGTACTGTTCATAATGATACAATTATCTTGAGACCTCCAGAGTTAGAGCATTACCCATACATTGCCACATTACCGACTTCTGACCAACTGCTGACACCTCTGCAGTTCACGAAACCAGAACTTGAGGCTTTCAAAGGTTCAAACATTTACCAGGCCACTGTTGATCGTCAGTGCGAATGGCGGACGGAGTGGCAACAATGCCACTCCACGATCGCCCACCAGAACCCAGATTGGGGAAGAGCTTTCACCTGGTTTGTTCATCCACGACTATACATTAATTGAATTTCAAATTCACTTGACTAGGGATCTGTACCTGGCCGCGGTAACGCACATTTCCTCGCGTGCTTTTCCATCGTCCCTTCTGTCATCAAATCCCACACTTGAAGCCGCAGATGATACGAAACCAGTTCTTATTCCCGGTGTGGATTCGCTTAACCATAAACGCGCCCAGCCAGTCTCTTGGTCTGTGAACTTTCCAACATCTATCTCGGTACCAGGGAATCAGCAACCCACCATATCCTTGATCTTGCACGGGGACACGAGCGCGGGGGGCGAGATCTTCAATAACTACGGCCCGAAACCGAACGCGGAGCTCATCTTGGGCTATGGTTTCTCTCTTCCCGACAATCCGGATGATACAATCATTCTCAAAATTAGTGGGATTGACAAAAAATGGGAGATAGGACGTTCAGCTCAAGGTGCTGTTGCTATCTGGGACGAGCTTTTTCGTATTATAGAACGGGACCAGGGTGATAATCAAGAAGTATATGAGACGCAAGTGGACGCAGCAGACACATTATCGAGTATGGTACGGGCCCTTTTAGAGAAGCTTCCATCAGAGGAAAAGATAAAGGACATAGATATACGTCCAGAAGTGTTGAAAATATGGAAAGACTATATCAAAGGCATGTTTCTGTATTTCTCCATCCGTCCTCTGTTTTTGAGCTTGAGTGTTCCAGGGCAAACCGAAATTTTGTCCTCGCTTTTGATCTTTTGCCAGAACAAGGAAAGCGAGGCTATAGAAGTTGCACGTAGCTTTGGTATAGAACTTGTTATTGAGGACTGAGTGAACAGATGCAGTTCATCGGGTCATGTTAGAATTTTCTTACTATTCTAGAGGTAGTTTCATGCTACGCCCCTGTGCTTCTCACTAATCTAGTGCCCTGTTGTTCGTTCACCTTCACCCGGAATACAAGCTGAGGGGAGGGGCTAATCTCAAGCTGGTGATGTCAGATCACTTGACAAGTGCGGCCAAAAACTCACACAGTCTCACCCACTCTGTCACCTTCGAATCCATCACAATCCCTGGTACATCCCCATAGGTGTCTTCAGATAATCACAGTCAATAGATCCCACATCCTACAAATATTCTTTCTCTGATAGCAATGAGGGCTCTACCTCAACCTACCAGATCTCAGTATGAAAACCAGTGCGTCTGAGAACAATAAGTCCTTTGATCCATATTGTTATAGAGGAGAGAAACACATTTTAACGGACGTGATGGATGAGAAAAGGCTCA
>Ga0157363_1003048_pt1 | contig 14998 bp, 5 predicted proteins | sample AttsexASBM1_FD_111477 | JGI IMG/M metagenome (GOLD analysis project Ga0157363, IMG submission 111477) | Fungus gardens microbial communities from leaf cutter ant in Ribeirão Preto, State of São Paulo, Brazil - Atta sexdens ASBM1 | ecosystem: Host-associated > Fungi > Mycelium > Unclassified ...
GAGAGAGAGAGAGATGTCAGATGTTATAATATAACTTATGTGAGTTACGAGGAGGATATTATATTATTAAATACATGCTTTTTTTGTTTTTGTTTCATATATATTTCAGTTGATTTCTGCGTATTCCTGATATTAGGCTATAAATTCGTTAACACGAAACTATTAAAGCTCTAAAAGTAGATTTCTTTCAATTACGTAACATTTTGTTCCTAATCCTATCTCAAAGAACTAAATTCCGATTTCGCCTGCACAATCGTCTCTCAGCAGCTTACTCTCTATCTTCCGTTATTCTTTCGTACGTTGTCTTGCCGGCGCTCGGTAACTGTTGTTTTTCGTTTTCGCGCCACGGATCTTTAGTTTTAATTACCACGGAGACCTGACGTTTATTGCTGCTTCTTGTGGCGTTTGCCGAGCACGAGGGATGAGTTCGGGGTGAGTTTCACTGTTAGGGGCTGCATAAACCTTAGGGCTGCTCGAAATTGTTCGGAGATGAATTCCCAAAAGTAGACAGGTTCCGAAACAAACTTCCTTCGAGGAACAACGTAAGAATTTATGAAAGATGAATTATCTTATAAAATAATAACGCTTAAGAATATTTGGGAGAGTATTTCATTAATCAATTAAATCGAATATCTATTAATTAAATTTAAGGATATTCAATCCCTTATATATATATATATATATATATATATATATATATATAAGATAGATTTGATAGGTTGTTTCGGTTTTTATGTCAAAACTAAATCACTATTTTTCCTAACTGTTACATAAATAAATGATATGTAAGCGGTGTCATATATCCTCATTCAGTCTCTATTGTCATAGCTGATACTTGTCCAGAAGTACTTCGATATATCGCGCTGAAATGCCACGGAGCTATAATTGGCTTGCCCTGCAATAAAGTCCCTTACCAGAGCAGCTTGGATACACGGACAACCCAACCATGATATAGCGACGATAACCTCCGATACCCTCCTACTTGCTCGGGGTCCTTCGCGTTAGGGTCCTTCTCACCCACTTACCGTGATTTACTTTCCGGACGCGCAAAACGTGAGACTGCTAACAGACGGTATTTCAGGGCAAACGTATCAAAAGGAAATGGCTTTTCTCCTTTCGTTATCCCACAAATTGAAAGGCAAGGATGCACCAGATATCCGGTATAATATTTCAACGCGCAACGCATACCAATCGATGTTATTTTTCGTATCCGTCAAAATGTTATCATCGAAGTAACGCGCTCTTTACGAGCTGCATAGTTCCCAGGCGGTAATACGCGGCTGGCGTGTATCTATCTTCTCCGTTAGAAACATCCGTTTTAGCGGCAACTTTTGGCACGTTTGTTGGTTACCACGTAGAAAGTAACGCGCGTTTACACGAAAAGCGCGGCCGAGCTCGGCGCGAAGTAATAAAAATCCCGGAACAACAGATTACCCTTTCGTACCCGCAACAACTAATCACGGCTTAGCGCTCGTGTAAAAGCTCCTAGTTCCACGCCGCGCCCTCGCACCCTTCGTGCACACCCTCATCTCTGCCTGTCTTCCCTTTTCCTCCCGCTCGGCCCGGCCCGTCCGGACGCGCGCGCCTTACGCCTTACGCGTCTCGGATGATGAATGAGGGATTATTTCCAACGCGCCCGTGCCCGCGGCTAAGAGAGTTTGCGATAAATTTAAAGTTTCTTTAAAACAATAAGTTTTAGCGAGCGTGCGCGCACGAGCGCGCCGTCGACTCGATACGAGGAACCGTCATCTTTCATAATCGATTATTAACGAACGCGGGGTACCGCGCGTGCTGAAAGAAGGAAAGTTTTCTCCTCACGAGGCCGGCTACTGTGTATACATAAATGAACATTGCGCCACCGCCCAGTGATGGACGAGCACCAGGTGCAGCCAGAACCGTACTTAAGTCTCGTTCGATTAATCGATTGCAGAAATAGATATCCGCGTAGAAGGCAAAATATAATGACAGTAATGCCGCTGGCGCTTTTCCCGTCTTTGACTTCATAGTTTCATATTTCGCTCGCGAGTTTTCCGCTTCGGTGTCTTCGTGTTAAACACGTGTGTAACGTGATGCGATTTTCTTCGATAGTATACATGTGAAACATCACATCTCATCCGCAATCTCAGCACACGCCTGCATCACCAAAGATTGCACCCTCTACCGTTATCGAGTTTTCGTTATTTTCCCCTGCGATGCGCGACGTCCGCCGCTTTCGCGTTTCAAAAAGAACACTAAGAAACAATGGAGGACGCAACGGCTACAATTTATTCGACATCCGCCGGATTTCAGATATTACAGTTTTCCGCGTTTCCCCGGAATCGAAATCGCCGCTTACCAAATCGCATTGCGTTAGCCACATCTATTATTCCTGGTCTCTCCTGTCGTCCAATCGGATTCCGGCGTGACAACGACAGTCCGATTCGATTCTCATCGGATGCAACGGCGGAGGTAGCGGAGGCGGCGGCAGCCGGGAATCCCAATTCCCTGAAAGATCGTGTTGTAATCTTCGGCTAAAGCAACGGGGTGGAACAACAATTACGGATTGTATACGATCGACAGAGAGAGGGTGATTCCCAGGCCAGAGATGCTGGGTTACATCAATATATGTACTACACACACACGCGCGCGTGCCGGGAGCGCATGTGTGTGCGAGCATGTCGGTGAAACACGGGCGCGTGTCTGCGTGTAAATCAATTGTCGTGGCAACCGCAAATCCTCGTGCTACGGAGTGACGCGTGAAGGCGCTGCCGAAGCCGCCGGGCATGACGGAGAGTGGAGACGAAAAAAAGAGAACTGGCGACGAGGTACAGAGAACGAAAAGGAGAGAGAAAAGGGGAGAGACAGAGAGAGAAACCTAATGGAATATTCGGAAAATGGAACGAGGAGATTAAAGGGTTTTCCCTAAGCGCGACCCATGGCTAACAAATTACAGATTTATTCGGAGATAGAGAGTCTATATTGAAGTGCGACGATGAATATCGCACTGGCACCTCTCTCTCTGTCCTGGATACTGTAATAATAATAATAATAATAATAACAAATCGATAATAATATCACTGATCATAGAGAATCCAATCATATTTTGCTAGATAACTATATTTAGAATTAATCCATATCGCGTTGATTAAATGGATTAGCGAATACGTGATGCATCTTCAAAAAAATAATTTATCTCGTTTTAATATACGCGAGTTCGCATTCCTCCTATACGTTCCATCAATGCCGCTTCCTCTAAAAATGTAAAATAATTTATATGCATATTATGAGAATGAGTTGAAGGGAATTGAAAAGTTTCAAACGCACAGCTTACCCGCGTGTGCGCGCTGACAGGAGTTCACACCGCTGAGTGACACGCGGCATAACTTGCAATTTGGTAACGGCAGGTGCTCCGGTCACGCTAAACCGCAGTTTAATTACTGTACCCGCGCGAATTGGCTCGCTGGCGGCGCTGTCACGTGCAACGCCGTGCAAATTGATCTCGACCGTCCTCAGTTTACCGCTCTAGACCCCAAGCAAGGGATAAGACTTCTCTGACGGAATCGCAGTAATAAGACGGACAATCGATATTTTCCGAAATTCCAATGAAAGACGTCATGCACATCAATTCTTAGATGTGATACTTCGGAGATGAAATAGAGTAATGGTAGATGTTGACGACACTGACACATCGATGAACAAATTTTATGTGATAAATAAAAGAAAAAAAAATCATTTGAGTTAAATTAATATATTAATATAGTAATTAATGTAATAATTATTATATTATTTAGTAGATTCTCTCTCTTTTTGCACATTTAATTAATTGGAAATTTGCAAATAATTCAGATAAACAATAAATTTGCGCAAATGATTTAAAAATATACTCATACTTTTGCGATTTTTCTGATATATGTCGTAAAAATTAAACTGTAATAATTATCTATAATAATAAATTTTTTTATAAAATATCGAGTCTTGAAGTCTTAATTCATATTGCATTATATAGTAATTGATTCAGTTGTTAACATCAGAAGTCTTGGGGAATGCAACGCTTCCACCAACTTCGGCGCCTATCTCGCAAGTTGAAGCAGAAGTTATACCCAATTTCGCGATGGTTTTCAACGTTATAACGAGCTCTCGTTATATAATAACGAGCAGCTTTCTCGGGCTTCGTTTGTTGGTTGCAGGCACTAATACCAGGCGTATATATTCATTCACATCGCTATGTGGTTATAGCGGCTTAGTAATGGGAGTTGCTAAAACATGACGTTTTGCTGATTATTTTGTTTACGACGCGAGGAGAACATATATACATTACGTATATTATCATGCACATAACAGTTGCTTCGATTAAATATGAATATGAATGTGCTAGGCTTTAATATACAAATTCAGTTTTTTGTGAAATGATAGAAATTTAATATATAACAAGCAGCTTACTTTTTCAAAGGAATATTTATATCGTATAAAATGTTATTTCGTAAAGTAATTATTCATCAATTTGCATGCTAAATGATAATTTTCACATTTTTTAGTATTATACTTATTTTCTTGTAATATATGCGCGAACGATTAAAAGACATGAAATTTATATTTCGATGAACCGTCGAATCATATGAACCGCAACAACGATAATTACGATGATGATAATAATAATAAGAGTAATAATTTTATTTCTGTCCAAAACCGCGTTAAATCATTATTAAATAGCAAAGGGGAGAGAGAATTGGAGAAAAAGCTGTCCATGTGCGTAGGTAGGGACAAGTTTAATAATGATAAATGCACATTATACGGTTGGAAGGGTATTTGTTAATTCATTGAATGCACACAGATCCTCGTCGCCCTTTTGCATAATTTCAACCTGATCATATACTGTATTTCCAATAGTATCGAAAACACCAAATTCGTTTACTCTCGGAAATCAAAATGCTATATCTGACTTTGAAAAAAAAACTCAGGTGAAAGTTATTCGCGGCCGCAAGAATTAAGAAATCCAGTTGAGACGATCACGTAACACAAATAAAGAGGTGCACGCTCGTCAACGTCATCATCGTATTTTTTTATCACTGGTTACGTGAGAAAGGAGTGACGGACAGACGGAGAAACAGCGAGACGCAAGTTTAATTATGGAACTGGCACTAAAAACTTCAAGCTGGTAAAAAAGGTGTGTTACCGCACGTGCCCGCGATTCGTTCCGACAAACGTATGAGAATGGAAAGAAGAGAAAAGAGACAAAGAGAGAGGAGAAAGAGACGGGGGGGAGAGGGGGGAGAGAGAGAGAAAAAGAGAGAGAGAGAGAAAGGACCGGAACGGGAATAGAGGAGATGTGCGGAGGAAGGAACTCGTTTTTTAAAACGTTTGCATCTCTAACAGAGGGTACAATTCTACGTGGAGGTTTCGCCGTTTTCATTCCCGGCGTAGGCGTTGCCAAGTGTCAATGCTCCTAATGGCGTTCAGAAAAGCTTTCAATGCTTTTAATTATTTCCATCTTTTTTCCTTCGGCTCGACTTCAAAGAGTACTCGATCGACTATCCCCGCACCCCGGTAACTTCATCCCCCGTCCGTTCATCGGCGTTCATCGACAACGATCCTCCGACTTCGAGCCGAGTGTCGGGCCGATCGACCGTTTAAAAAGTAAAAAGGGAGGGTAGAACCCGCGCCCGGCGTTGACGATAATTGGCTGTCGGAATAGCTGCAGCTGATAACTTAATTATGAAATTTCTATCTCATTTCATCGCTAGCGTCTTTCAAACCTTCGCGAATTCCACCTTGGCGAGTGTCGACTATCGGATATTTCTCGTATTGGATTGAAACAGTCGATTGGTATACCTACCTTAGAAAGAAATGATTTATAAACTTCAACGACCGAACAAGAAAATTACCGATCAAAACATAGATGGGTAACTCAAAAATGCAGTTGGAATGTTATAAATTTTTCAAATGGAACAATAGTAAACTAGTTACATAAACAAATATCGATACGTAAAAATTTGTAGTTATTTTAAGTATGTTCAACTAGGTCAGACTAGAACTATCAGAGTAGACTATATAGATGCTACGTTCTCCATACGCTATAAGCTAAAAATATTTTATTCAAAGAGCTTGTCAATCCACTTACAAATTACCCTTCTTTAGAACAATGTACGCGTCTATATGGGCGACTATGATAGGTTATCATTTTTTTTGCAAAACCGTCTGTTCGCAATTTTTTGTCTGTCCGCAACAGGCCGCAACTACTATGTACAATGAACGAGGGTTATCATCTTCGTTGAACGAGCGGGTCAATCGTTCTCAAATGTTTCCTCATTGCCGACCATTCCTCGGTTAAGTTTTGCAAAGAAGGTACATCGACTGGCGAACCCCCAGAAGAATCGGCATGAAAGGCAGCGCTGGCAATCGGCATCGAGAGCCGGGAATGGTGTGCGCGGGCAACCGCCAAACTTAGTTAAAAACTTTGCAGTCAGCTTGGAATTCCAAGCTCGCCTTCTCAAGCACAACTCGCAAGCAAGAACGAGGAGGAGAAAGACACGTAGAAATCTAAGAAAGCGAAGGCTGCATGACTGTCTTTTTCTTTGGCCTCTGTGCGCGCGCGCGCGCGCGAGAGAGAGAGAGAGAGAGAGAGAGAGAGAACTCGCATTCTACGTGCTGCCGGGAAACTATTTCCGAATTTTCAAACGATTCCGAAGTCGGTGGCGCGCCGATGCCTGTTCGACGAGGTCTCAAGGAGACCCGCGGAAACAGCAGTTATCCTTTAGTACGCCTCTCACACGACCGACTACTATTCGTCTGGATAGTGATATAAAGCGCGTGCCCCGTATGAGAAACATGCGATGACATGCATGCCGTAAATTATGAAGATAGTAAAATTCGCAATATTGCATTACCGAGTTATTGTTAGAATCACGGTAGACATCGTCGCGTTAATAATATTGCACTGTCGTTTTGTCCCAAGTCATCGTACTGCAACAGCAAGCAGTCTAGATATACTCATTGTGTGTTTCATTGATAATAAGTCGCAGTTTTTTGCTGTAAGTTTTAACGCGAGAGATTTCAAAAATTATGATGCAAGAAAAACGAGTACGCAGAACGAAAAAGACAAAGACGACAATGATGACGAATACTTATGAAACAATACGATGTCGTAAACGTATCACTATACTTTTGATACGATAAAATCGACGAAGTACGAGTAATGTGGCTAATATGAGATGAGGAAAACAAGGAGACGTAATTTCTCTCGATGATCTAGCGCGAAATCGTGGCGTACGTACTTCCGGAGGCACAATTCCTCCTTGACATTATCGTACTCGCCATTAATCTCGATCATAAACGATCTGCGATCTCTACCCAATGCAACTGCGCCGTAACCACTTTAACGTCGTGAACCTCTCTAATCATAAAACTCGTCGACCGTCGAGCGTCCTACAGTCACGATTATACCGCGGTCGTTAGTAAGTCATTTCGTGTCACGGAGACGTCGCCTCCGAAGCGATTTGAGGAACGACAAAAATGTTTTCGCTGGCACTGTATCTGCGACAGAGTCGAGACAAGGAGAAAATAAAAATGTGAGCGGCAATGGAGGAAAAGAGGAAAAAGGTGAGCGGGCTCCGATATATGACCGAGCTCGCACACTTCGGGGGCCATCGGGGGGCACCGTAAACGATGGCGATAATAACAGTTGCAGCTTTATCGTCACGTTCCGTTAATGGAGGCTGAATCGGAAATATCATCGCCGCCCCCATCAAATCGTTCTACGACGCTCGCAAAATCCGAGACGTGCCCTACGAGCGTTTTGAGAGACTCTTACGATGAGAAAAATGTATCTTCGATCCTGGGACGTTTACAAACAGCCCCTTAAAATCTTTTCCCATTTTCCCAATTTTCCCAATTTCTCTTTCGGATTTTCCAGCCTTCCGAATAAGACGCTCATATATACCTTTACTCAATTATTCCACAAAGGGCTCAGACAACGGCGGAAATTAAAATTCACAGAAAATAATGTCATCCATATACCTCGCCGCTATGTTAACTAATTTCGGTAGCTAAAAACCGTGTATATAACATGCAAACCGCTCACACATATTAACGTTTCTATTTTCAACCTTTTATAATAAAATATGATCATCATTACCAAACTGATATCTTTTTTAAAAAAATAAGCGCATTCTTGCCGGTGTAATTAGATCAGATTCTATTGTGCGCGGCATTCGTCCAAAATTACACAACTCACGATAAGTACGGAATTCTTGGACTTCCTCCGATCGCGTAATAAAAGATTCGAAGACTAAAGTCGACCGATAGATATCGGATCTTACCGCAGGTAAGTAGCATGGCGGACCATTGTCATCTCACTTCCTCTCCAGTAGCCGTGTACCTCCGGTAATATCGCATTATGCCCTCGCGACTAATGGAGATGCTAATTCTGTCTCCGCAACGGCTTCCTTGGAAGGCGGCAAGAAGGTTGATGGCGCAGAGAGAGAGAGAGAGAGGGGGGGGGGAAAACGATGGTGTGGCTCTTCCATCTCCGAGTCACCTCAATCTCCCGCAATCGTGCGGAATATCATGAATGCCGGAGTGTATCTCGATGAATGGCTGCAGTCGGAAGGATGGTACTGTCGGTTAAGGGTGGCGGTAGGGGGAGGAAGAATGGGCCATTCAACGGATTGATTGATTTACTTCCTCGCCGCCCAACCGTCGTCATGGTGCGAAACGAAAACGTTACGTTGTATCGTCATCTCAAGCCCTGGCGACTCACTTCCAGAACAATGCGATCGCTCTTTGCGAAATGAGAAAGAGCACGAGGATATCGATCGCGTAATTGTACCTTCAACTTTTCTTCGCAGAAAGCATCAAGGATTCATTTCGGACTCCTACATATTTTATTATATTTCGCTACCATGTTCAGCACGTTTCGCAAAATGATTGTATTTACGTTAAATAAAAAATTGAATTTTACCGAAAAATATGGGCGAATCGTGTTATTTACCGTGTGACATATTGCGTCGTTGCGCACACATCGCGTTATTGCCCGGCTTCGTTATACCGATCGAAAGTCTGCCGACCAAATTTCATGTGGATTGCGCAATCAAATCCGACCGATATAACAAATATATATCCTTCTCTCTCAACCTTCTATAAAAGAACTGAAATATGACCAACCAAGTTACATTCCTATAATATATTTCGATTGATTGTAATCTTTTAGCGTTTCGTGCCAAACAATGCGACAATCAAGCTTCCGATTATCATTACGAAAATAGAATTTCGCAAGCAAAAACTTATTAGCCCAATTTTCTCTTATCATGAATTCGCCATGAAGATCTTTCCGTTTCTGCTGTGATTAGCTTGCTCTGATCAAGTTTAACAATGCGGGATTGAGTCGTAGGCAAGATTGCGTGGCGTCCCTCCATGTAATATTCAACAAGGTGAATCTAAGCAAGCATCGCGTGCATTCGTAACACCAATGGCCTTAAATGTCCCACACGACTTTGTCCCCTGCTTCTCTGTCCACTATTTCCTGGCTACCATTCGCCATTCTGCTTCTTCCTCCCCAGCCACTGGTCGTTCGGTCGTATAACCGTTTCCGTCTGCAACTTACCGTCTACGCCCTTCTTCTATCTATCCTTATTCCTTCAATCTCGCATTATCCCCGCAAATAGCTCGATCATCTCGAAAGTTCAATTGCCTTCGTTTTTAACGTATCATAATTGATATTCATGTATGAATCTACGATTTTTTTCTTCGCGAATCAATTTCATGTAACTTTTTTATACACTAATTTAATAAATTCAATTGATCTATATATGTTCTAAAGAATTAAATTATAAAAATGATGACACAATAAGTCAATGACGGGATATGCTTATTAATTTTCGCATTGCGAGTGATGCTTTTAGCCAATTACAAACGATCGATAAACACTAAGCGAGTTTGAGAATTCTTTCCCTCTCGTCTACTTCTTTTCCGTCCTGCTGCTTCGAGTCTTCCTCTAGAAAGCATCGAGAATTCAGTGGCTGGCAGTGCCTGCGGCGGCGGCGCCTTAAATTAATGATCTTGAAAGCCTAAAGCGTCGGTAGACACTGCGGAACAGGAGAATGCACTCAAGGGGTGACCGCTAGCTTCTAAGTCTCTTAGACCACGGGTGGCTCTCGCTAGCCCCGTATAAACCCTTGGCTCCGTCCAAATGTTAGTAAACTAAATATCTTATTAACCCCTTAAGCTGCCACGAGTTAAGCCTCGTGTTGCGCTTCATAACTTTTCGCGGTGGTTTAACACCCTTATGGGACTAATTCGATCCATTCCTTTGTATATAAGTTAAATGATGGAAAGATGGATATAACACAATTAAGTGAAAATTGATTAAAGTCGAGCTTGACTCGAATTCATTTCAATTAATAATCATCGACATTTACCCGAGGAAGTTGATACGTGAAAAGAAAAATCCTGAATCATGATCTTCAAATTAAAAATGTATTTCTTAAACGCCTAATTCAAATTCTTGATAAAAAAAAAATATGGAGATCTGAGGATTCTATGATAATCTCTCCCCGTTCGCGAGCTCGAATTTTCGCGATTGCTGAAAGCAGAAGCAGCCGGGGCAAGTTAAACCGGAACTTTCGGCCCGCTGCCGCGAAACGACGTGGAATGTACATTAAGCAGTAGTACTTAAAACATAACCGACTATTTCATTAGCGCCTTGTCTCTGTACCGACGCCTTCTCACTCGAGCGAACACTTAAACTGCGCTTTTCTCTTGCCCTCGCTCTCTCCTTCCTCTCATTTCATCTACCCGACTTTTCCACTCGGACTTTCGCGCACCACCCTTGGCCTCTCTTCCTTGCAACTCGGACTTTCCTTCCGTCTCCTAGCAAACTCAAGCCCACCATTTTCTGCATACGTAAACGGCACTGCACTCTAGTTAACTTTGCTAAGTACCAGTTTTTACTCTCATCGTCTAACTCTACTCGCAGAAAGGGTTTCAACACGGACTTTCTTCCTTTCATTTCCGCAAATTTTTGATATCCATTCCATCTTACCAGTATAAAAATGTTTTCTACATTTCTACATTTTGTTTCTGATTTCTGAAAAATACCATTATATTTGTAATATTTTTCATTTTTAATATTGTTATTAGGTAACTATAACAAAAAAATTTCTCGTTACTTATTAACTATCAAATATAGTTTTTTTTTCTCGAAGACTGATTAATAAAAACAGCGAAAATTTAGCTAGATTGGTTAACCGCCACATTAAAATTCAATCTGATATTTTCAGTCCCTCGTGTATAGTTTTTAACCAACGATAAAACTTTTCGCCATATATTATCGTAAAAAGAACAGGGAGTCTTGAAAATGATCAATTATCTACGTAAAATAAACTTGAAAAAAAGAAGGGCAATTAATGTTATTTCATTAATGTTATTAAAATAAACGTAGGAATAAACGCATGCAACTATCTCGTTCACGCTTTTTCACATATTCAGTGCGTTCATTACGAATGCACAGCGCAGGTGTCGTTAATTTGTAATACGCGTCGTAAAAAACATGAGGGTTGCTAAAAGACTGCAAGAGTTGTGCATTAAACGCGGATGACGAAAGGTACAGGTTTCCTCCTCGCGAGCGGTAACGCGGGCACAATCGATACTTTTTCATTATGACTACCCGAGGCAATTACTCCGCGTCATGGTAAAAGTGAGGTACCTAAATGTAATTAGTTGTCGTCGGCAGGGTGCTTACCTAGATGGTCCGCGCCATTGTATACGTGGTGCAATTACAATTTAATTTTGTTTCCTCGGTCCGTTATAAACGAGTGTGCTTCATGGCCAGCTTCCTGCGTCGAGACGAAACTCGGGCTAACTTTCAGCGACCGTTCTAACTAGACGCTTCGTTCGAACCGCCGCTCGCGTTCTCTTGTATCCGTTGGTTCCCTTTGATTCACACGCTAATTAATTATATTTCAATAAAGCCCTACGCAATTTTCGCGTTGCAATATCGCGTTGTCAGTAATGCCCTCGGGGGAACGCACCTCACATTTTCACATTTGTACGATACAAGCGCATCCCCAACTTGCTATTCTCAGATTCGGATAGAAAGGGGGAAACGTACCTTTCGGTGCCGATGCAAACGGCGCGGATGAAAAGAAAAAAGAATTTAACGAACCGATTAATTCCCGATAGCTTGGCGCTCGCAACGACAAAGCGACATTAACGTTTATCGTTATTACCGGCACGGCCGTAAGTCACGGCGAAAGACCGCGGGCACTCTTTTATTGCGAGAAACGAGCGCGGTTTAAAGGTGGTACGGAGAAAATGGGCCGACACGACAGAAGCAGAGCAAGAGCAGGAGATCCTGGCGGCGGGAAGGATAGAGAAAGGTCGGTGAAGGAAGAGAGGTGGCACGCAGTCCGGGGGTACCGCAGTACGAGCCAGGGTCCGAAGTCTTGAAAAGCCGCGCTAAAATTCTTCGCTGAGAAAAATTGTTTTCCGATATTGGATTCACATTGGCCGCGCGTGCTACGCGCTTTGCGGCAGTGCATCTCAAATGAGTCGAAGAGAGAACACGCCGAGTATGATGAAGGGATATAACGCGGACCGCTGCGCATCGCGACGCGGAGATGAGACGGCCGCGGTGGAGGCCGCGGCGCGAACGGAAATTGTCGCATTAGTCCCGCATCCGCTTTTTTTGCACAGGAAAAATTGCCTACGATCGCGTTGCACATTGTAATTACTTCCGATACGATTGCACGCGTGATTACTAGGTATGGGCACAGTTTGGAGCACAATTTGCCGCTAGCAATTTAGCGCGCGGCTGGTTTGTTTATCGGCTCTCTGATGATACGTTTCGCTGTTACCGAAGTCATACAATTTCGGCTGATTTTCTGTATCGGATTATGACGTTGAGGCATAAATTCGCATTGAATAAAAATTTGTTTTTCTATGCGATAGATGTAATATTTTGAAATGTTATTAGGTACCTTCTATGCGCATAGAAGGTACCTAATAACATTTCATACCTATTTTAGTGTACTTATGTAGTACATTAATAAGATACACATGCAGAATGACTTTTACAGTCCAGAACTAAGGAACCGTTGAACTTTTCGAGTGATATTTACTCGGGCCGCCGGGATGAGGCCAGCTATGAATATTCAGGGCAAACTGCTGCTAAACTAGGCAATGAATGAGTCGGTTAGTCCCGAGCCAGGCTCTCACCACTCAGCGAGAGAGCAATGAACGAAGGAAACTGGAGAAAGAGGGAGAAAGCTCCAAGTATGAGCTCCTGGAAATATTCGACGATTATAATATTCGCAAATCCTGCATTTGGAAGATTAAAGATATATAAGTTCTTCTAATAAAATATTTTCAAAATGATTCATGAATTGCAATTTTTGAAGAAAATCTTATTCTAAATCTTATTTCTAAATTATTTAATGTCCTAAATATATCGTCGCATTTCTTCGATTTTAACTGTGGTAATTTTAAAATGATTATCGTTTCTCACAAATCTAAATATGTTGCTTTCACACAATGAGAAATTTAGATTAGTCTTCTTGCAGCAAGAGAATACGTAAAATGATTACACGTAGAATTAACATCTCATTATCAAGTAATTCGGTAATATAACTGATACTGCAATTCAATAGATAAGTAGTTACTGTTGAATAAGAAGGCTATTCCTGAAGCATAAGTTCATGAGTTATGCATTCCAAATCATAGCAATTCTCATGCAAATACAACGTTCAAACTAGTTATCTAAAGCGGTGTCTAATGAGATTTTAAGATGGAAAACTTAAACTTTAAGCAATTGTAAGAAATTCACCATAGTCAATTATTCGACTGTGACTTATTAGACAATTTCTTATGGCTTAAAACTCAAAGATTAAGTTTTACGTTTTAAAATCTTATTAGAAACGCTGCTTAATATAAACGCATTGATATGTTTTATACAATTCCGATATAAAAAAAACATAATTTGAGTACAAATATAAAACTAATTAAATTATTTTGTCATATCGATATTACGAAATTTACTCGACAGCATTGACGTATCTCCGGAACTGCATACGCGATTAGTTAGTCGAAAAACTAACATGACTGACCAGCTTTGAGACGTAGAACCGTTTATAAGGAGCGTTAAAAGGAGGAGTCGTGGTCGAGTGTGCTCTCGGATAGCCTTAAAGGGGCCAACTGTTGCAATAGGTGTGCAAAAAGTCGACTGCGGGCGTGCCGCTGGCTTTCGAAGTCTCAGTTCCCAGCCAGGCGCTCCCTGTCCGAACAGACGCGGATGCTTAAACTTTGTCGACAACCTAGAATACCTTCGCCATCCATCTGAGCATACATCTTGCATAATTTATACGCAGTCGGCGATGCACGTGGCGAGAGCGTCGGAAGAAGTACGTAGATACTATGGTGCAATACTTCACGTGCGAAGCACGCATCTCTCCGCGCCGCGCCACTTTAATACGTAATCATTTCGCATTCGCGTTACGGAAAACTCTCATTGCGTATGAATAAAAATACGCGACTACGCCAGACTCGTGAAACTCTAATATGATGATGTTGATGTAACGAATAATAAACTGCGCCGCGGAGATGCGTATTGTAAGCGCGGAAATTTATTTCCGAATACATAAAGCTCTCTTACAAATAAATTCAACTCTAACGCAGTTTAGTGATCGTTTTTTCACAAAAATGGCGTGGTGTATCTCTACGGGAGAAGGGACAAAGATGCATTCAACGCGGCAAACGCCATATTTTCTTTATTGGCCTTACGTCTAGCCGCCAATTTCAGACTCGTAAGAATCCGGAATATTCCTTATTCTGCCGGTAAATCCTACTCTTTGCTCGGAACGAGTTTCCATTGTGCGCACTGGATATCATAGTCTCTACTTTCACAGACCCTGCACTTTCCTCCTCATCCCCGCCACTCTTACGGCAGTGGTTGCATTTACGAGCGCGAAGATAGAACGCCTATTTCTTTCTCTCGAGGCGTGATTTCGAAAAGCAACAGAAGCGGAAGATA
>Ga0157363_1003049_pt1 | contig 14998 bp, 7 predicted proteins | sample AttsexASBM1_FD_111477 | JGI IMG/M metagenome (GOLD analysis project Ga0157363, IMG submission 111477) | Fungus gardens microbial communities from leaf cutter ant in Ribeirão Preto, State of São Paulo, Brazil - Atta sexdens ASBM1 | ecosystem: Host-associated > Fungi > Mycelium > Unclassified ...
AACATCGAACTTCTTTTTGTATCCAGCTTTGTGTAAATGATTTAAAACTGTTTTGTGGTCGATGCCTAGTTCCCTGGCAATCTCCACAGTGCTCACATGCTTATCACGCTCGACTTTTACCATAATTTCATCGGACTTTTCAGTGATTGGTCGACCGGAGCGAGGTTCATCCTTCACATCGAAATTTCCAGCACGAAAGCGAGCGAACCATTTCCGTGCTGCTGATTTTGATAGAGTATCTTCACCGTAAATAGCGCAAATTTTTTCACAAGCCTGTGCAGCATTTTTACCTTTATCGTAGTGATACTGCAAAATGTAGCGAATTTTTTCCTTATTTATTTCCATTTTCAAAATAAAATAACTTTTAATCCACTTCACCGATTTCAATCTTTTTCGGCTCAAAACAAAGGTTAAAATGTCACTTTTTAAACGCACGTCTAGTGTTGCCGATGCGATTAGTAGTTGTCGACTGCTGAACATTTAATGCCATCTAGCGGGAAAAACGCCACGAACTTTTTCCCACACCCAATAATACATGAGATATATATATATATATATATAAACAATGAATATACTAGTATGACACACGTATTATAACTACATTCTTATGTGATAAATTACAACTAAGAAGTACGTTATGTGTAGAGAGTTGAAATTTACTGAATTTTACTGTTTTATATATTACATACAAATTTAATATTTTCATGCAATGTATTTATTTGATACCAAAATATAGAATATAAAGAAAAAATTATACTATACAAAGTAATTAGACAATATAATATAATAAAATATAACGTAAAAAATTGAATTAAATCTTTTTAATATAAAATACATAAATTGTGCATTATACATTTTTACAACATTTTTGCTTACATATTTTGCTTAATACATATAAGATACCTCGTATACAAAATACAGGTATATCATAACACAAAATTCGCATATAATTCAAGAAAATCCGAATTCTGTTTCTATAGTAAGAATCTTTACATTTTTATTTAATAAATCTTTTAATGATATAATGTTTATTAATGGATCCTTAAATGAAAATTTTAATTTCGCTTATACTTTATAAAAATAAAAGTTGTTGAATTTTAAGAAACTCTAAAATGAATATTTAAACAAGTTCAATTCGAATTTTGTCTTACAATACGTCTGCACAAAAATGGAATTACGAAGTTATGCAAATTTTCAGCCCGTTTTTACTATAATTAATATGTAAGTATAATATTTTACTATAATTAATATGTAAGTATAATATAAAGTTTCTATAATTACTATAGTAAATGTAGACTTTGAATGTGCTTCACTTTTCCAATCACATATCATTAATTTAACAAAGGATAAGATTTAATTTAACAAATATAAATTACTAGAGATTCTCCATCCCGCCGATTTTATCGGCCGTCCTCTTCTCTTTTCTAATGAACACTTACAATAAAATATTTTGTAATCAGGTCCCCTTTGAGGATTATACACAGTATAATCATCCAGTAGCGACAGTGAACTTTTTTTGAACTGCAATTTTTAGTGTGCATGTGTTGATATGTACACTTAGTAATATGGTGGACGTATTAGGAACAGAAATTCAGATTTAAGAGTCTATCCCATCATAGCTCTACTGTAGGTACTTTCCATTTGATGATACAATTGACACAAGCGTTCTATTCTTCGTTCTATTCTTATTGGCATTCAGAGAGTGACAAAGATAAAATAACACTTGTGTCGATTTGTGTCATCAAATAGAAAGCTCCCATGTACATTTCACACATGTCAGTGAATCATGTGACAAGAACACCTACATCAAAGATATCAATGTTCATTGTTGCTACTGATACCGACAAGATACTATTAAAGACCTTTAGCCCTGGGTCCCTATTCTGTAAGGGGCTTTGCACAATAAAAGGAACAGAAAACAGAGAATAAGAATTTCAATCTATCAAAAATAATATATTGTGGAATACACAGTTTCTGATAGGTTGAATTTTTGTTCTTTATTCCCTATTCCTTGTGCGGAGCTCCTGAAAGATGATGGTCCAATCATAGACTTATAAAGCCCATTCTACAATGGACAGTAACAGTAGTGGATTAAGGAGTAGTAGAAATCAACTAGTAGTAGAGACTAATCGAACTAGTCGAATGTAAGAAGGATAATCAACTATGATTCCTACGCCTACTCTTTAATTCACTACTGCTACTGCCCATTGTAGAATGGGTTTAAGGTAGACGGAGCATTCATACGAGAGAAGCTGAAGATAACATTGAAGGATAGCTCTACTCCAGACATAATTGTTTCTCTCCTTTACAGTGAGAGATGGAAGACCAATTAGCTTGATCACACATAAGGCCACAACTTTCGAACGTCTATCTTCGTTGCTCTTGGCCACTTCCTAGCTTGCCGTGGCGACCAATTAATTCCACTAGAAAAGAAGAGAACTATTCCGCGATTAGAGTCCTATATATATGAGAGAAGCAACATCGGCGTCGCGATTGGTGTTACCTCCCACTAATTAAAGCAGCCATATTGTGCCCGCAGTGGAGAGCTCATATTTCCTTTCTACAACTGAACTACATACACATACCTAAAATAGAGAATAAATATATTGATAACAGTGAGGAAAAAAATTTTAGAACAGTCCAGTCAAAAACTTATATTTCAATCGAAATATTAGTATAAAGAAAAGGAGATATATTTCAGTGTTTGTACACTTATTAGGTTAGGTTAGATTATAATATAATTGTTGTTATAAATAAACATGTAATTTGATTTATTTTATTAATCGCTTCGTAGAACACATCTCATTCTTCATTAGTTCAATATCAGAAAGCATCATATTTAATTTATTTAGGTTTGCATCATGCTGTTTCAGACAGATGATTATTTGTGAAGCTTCATCAATTTGGACTCTCAGTTGATCGATGATTGATTTATTATTTGCAGTATTACAAAGAGTTTTTGGATTGCATTGATCTCTCGAATTTTTTAAAGATTAATCCATTTTGCATTAAGAAAAATAGCTATGTCAGAAAAACTTAGTAAAAAATATGACTATTTCAACAAATATACATATATGTACATTTACAAATGAAATATGAAATAATTAATGATGACAATTAAACTAACTAACCTGATCTATGTAATTATCTTGTCATCTTTGTGTATTTGCGAAATACTTTCTGGCAAAATAGAAACATAATCATGTTACAAAAATACATAATGTTATTGCAATAATGCACTACGTTATTTCAATAAAATTATAAAACTAATTGTATGCAATATGCCCTTTACCTTTTTGTGTAACATTTTTAATTGCATTATTTAATCGTTATATTATTCAACAAGAAAACATAAAACATTAATACTTAACTTCATCCTGACGGAGTACATGATTTTTACAATGGCGTAAATAGTAAATTTCATAGGAACTGGTCAGCTAGTCAACTGGAGCGCGCTAAATATGGCGGTGCTGAATATGTGCTAAATGTAGTGGGGGATGAACGTCGCTTCTCTCATATATAGAACTCTAATTCAAACTTGTAACCGCAAAATGCTCCGCGCACTACTGCCCTTTAACAACATGTAGCACGATTATATGAATCAAATATTGATTTCACCTTCAGTCTTAAAAAGTGAATGATGTTCCCTAAGAAAAGTGCTATGTAGTTTACATCCACTTTGTCAGAGGGCAGTAATGCGCGGCAGCATTTTGCGTTACAGGTTTTGAGTCATCATGTCCTCTCTCAGGTTTTCTAAATCCTTCTCTGCTTTTATAAATCTAGTGACTTTATGTCTTTTTCCACCATGATTGCGAGCGCATGTTGATTCTTACTGATTCTTGTAGTTCGTGATTTATCAGGCGAAGAGAGGTTAGATTTTCCTTTATCGCATGGAAGAATGGCTGACGCGTAAGTAACTTTGATGGCTCGAAAAATCCGGTTGCATCAGCCGACAATATGTTTTCGCGAATGCATAAATGTTATATTAGCAATTGTTTATGTTGCATGCGTATTAGCGAATAAATATTTTTACTTTAAACAGATAACAAACGGGATTATCAATCGAAAGTTTGCGAGCACATAATTGCTCCTCACCGCGCGATAATGTCATTATTTACACATTTCCGAAAAAAACTTTGTTTTCCATTGATCAAAACTCATTTTGCTATTTAGACATTTGTATTTTGCACGAAAGCTGAAAAATACTCCAATCAATATTATCTAACTTCAGCGAATTTATGTGATTAACAAAACACCATGTGTACCATTTAACAAGAGGGTAACCACCAGCTGAAATATTGTTCTATAAATTATATGATTTTATACAATTTTATCTGATTACAAATAATTTTCTTCATTATATATATGTGAAGTCATTTGGTGAAAAATAAATGATTTTATCCGATACAATGATTTTTCGTAATTACATTTTTGTAATTATCAGATTATACATGAGGATTTCATATAAATTTTATAACGTGACGTTGTTCCACAATTACATTAAGTGATTATCCCTTCGTCATTTAACACAATCTATCTCTAATTCTTCATTATATTCATAGTATTTTTAACATGATTGTATTTGTCTTATACAGGAAGAAAGAAACTGTCCCACCAACAAAAAAATTACCGGCAGTGCCGGAGTCGGTGTTAAAGAGAAAAAAACGCCGTGAGGCAGTGAAAGCTGCGCGTTTACAGGTCTCCATTAAGGTAATTTTGTTTTATGTAAACAATTTGATAGCGCATTTCTTTTTAAAGCTTTGTGTCTATAATATTAGATATTGTTCCAAGATGTCGGAAAAAAATTAATAATATATAATAGTTTAAACTATTGATAAATGTAATTAGTTAATTTTTTCTTCATCTGAAATTTTTAAGTGATTTTTCTAGCATTATGGACACATTATCGTTTCACGATAAGAACGCTATATTTTTTTAATGTAGAAAAGAAATGATGAGACCAATGTGACAAGCTGATTTTTATTTTGCAACACAGCAACGTGCAGATCGCTATAAAAAGAGAAAACAGATTTTCAAAAAAGCCGAGGAGTATGTGAAAGAATATAGACGAAAGGAGAGGGATGAAATTCGATTAATGAGACAAGCTAAAAACCGTGGAAATTATTATATTCCTGGTGAAGCACGTCTAGCATTTGTTATCCGTATTCGAGGGTAAGTATACAACATATTATTATTAACATAAATTATGCCTTTTCTTTTCTGAAGACTCGATTTAATAACATTACAATTAGTTAGTACTGATAATACAATCATTATTAACATTAAGTTAGTACTTGATATAATGTTAATAATGATTGTAATGTGATTTTTGATGCAGTCACATTATCACATCAAATTGTTGAGTTAATGATTGTAATATGATTATAATTTTTTCAGTGTGAATCAAGTTGCTCCTAAGGTACGAAAGGTATTGCAATTATTCCGTTTAAAACAGATCAACAATGGTGTCTTTGTGAAATTGAATAAAGCGACAATCAATATGTTACGTATTGTCGAGCCTTATATCACATGGGGTTATCCCAATTTGAAATCAGTTCGTGAATTGATTTACAAACGAGGCTTTGCCAAGATAAACAGACAACGCATACCGATCACAAGCAATTCCATCATTGAGAAGAAACTCGGTTAGTAAAACATTTTCTAACACTACTAAAATAAACAATCAATGGTCACTAATAAATGATGAGGTGCGACCAGTATGCATATTCTTAGCAAATGATTTCTTGACAAATCCATGGGAGTCTTGGAAATATATACATTCTCCTTTCCATTTTGTCAGAAATTAATAAAGCAATTTTTTCTTAGCCTGACTGTATAATCATTGTATAGTCAAGAAAAACATTGATACAAAAAATAATAATTTATATATATATATATATATATATATATATATATATATATATAATATATTATAATGTGTGTGTATATCGCTTACTCACAATAGCTTAACAATTATTTTTTAATTAATTATAAAAAAAGAATGCATATGTAAAGAAAAAACATTTTAAGAGTAGATACTTTTATAATCAGGTGTAACATTAAAATTACTTTTTAAAATTAATATTACAAATGTTTAATAATTCAAATATTTTAACTTTTCTGAAAAACTTTGTTTTTTGAGTTGTATCTAACAAATGAGCGATATGTAATTAGTATATAAGTCGATTTGCATTGATTAGGAAATAATCTATCAAAAGGAAAATTTTATTTTGTCTTTAGGTCGATCTAATATCATTTGTACCGAGGATTTAATCCACGAGATATTTACTGTTGGTCCAAAGTTCAAATACGCCAGTAATTTCCTATGGCCCTTTAAGGTATGTGCTCTTCAAGGTGTAAAAAAAAGAGATATTATATACAATATTTATCAATATATTTTTTTTATATTTACGACATAGGCATGGTTATAGATTAATCTAAAGCTATAAACTCCCTACTATGTCGAAAAACAGTACGAGTTTTTCTTACTGATGGATGATGTCTGTTAATATCATCAATCTAAGATAAACTCAAACATTTGTTTAACAAATTTTTTATGTCTTGATCGTTTTAGCATATATTTTTTCAGAAATCATTACATCTGTATAAAAAATAATTTCTCTGTTTCTAGCTTAATACTCCAAATGGTGGATGGCGTAAAAAGACCAATCATTATGTAGAAGGTGGTGACTTTGGAAACCGAGAGGATAAAATCAATGAGCTTCTCAGAAGGATGATATAAGTTTATAAAAATCTTCGTAAATAAAAATATCCTCTAATTAAATTCTTGTGTCTCTTGTTAATTATTATTCACAAGCACTTGATAAATATTTTCATACATGATTTCACATATGATAAAAAATACTGGAAAATATTAAATTTACTGAAAGAGAAAATAGTTGCCAAATCAAAATAAACATCTAGATAACATTTAAATACACTTGTAAGGCGTTTATCATTGCAAAAATCTTACAATAAATGTTGAAGGAAATAAGAAGAAAAGGAATAAGATCTATATACAGGATATCCCAGAATAACAATATGATCAAATATTTCATATGCTGTTAGAGCGAATAAATAAACTGAATTGAAAAAAATAGTTAACGGGATATTAATTACTAAAAATCGCCAAATATTGAGTTTTGATAATTTTTTACTCAAGTATTATCAACTTCAAAAAAAAATAGTAAGAGATTAAGAATTGTTTATTTTCTTTTTATAGAGCTCTAAGAATTTTTTTAGAATTTTTTAAACAACTTTTTAATACTGCATTTTCTTATTGGCAACTATTTTTACTAACATGAGAAAATGTAGTACTAAAAAATTCTGAAAAAATTCTTAGAACTTTATAAGAAGAAAATAAATAATTTTTGTCACTTGCTATTTTTCTGTAAAAATGATAGTATTTAAGTAAAAAATTATTGAAAACTAATATTCGGCGATCCTTGGTAATTAATATTTTGTTAACTATTGCGAAAATTGCAAAATAATAGAAGACTTTTCGACTCAGTTTAGTCCTCTGTACCAGCACACGAAATATTTGGCGATAATTTTGAAACATCCTTGTATATGTATATTTATATTTTTTCATATTCAACAAATGTAAAATAGATCTGTTCTTTCTAGTTGAGCCTGCAGTTGATCTTTCCTCTTTTTCTTTGAAAAGAAAAAGAAATAGATGAATCTCTTGTAAGAAATTCAGGTAAAAAGAAACGAGTTTCAGAACTCTCATGGGGGCACTGCCGGGATTCGAACCTAGGCGGCTTAGGCCTCTCCCCTTACTAAGCAGTCACTTTACCATTGAGCCATAACTGAATTAGCGACACGTTGTTCACTGCGAGTTACATAAGGTGATCAGTATCGCGTCATTTTCAGCGAGGCGTGTTCACTGTTTACGTGTGTGTACGCAGCTTAAAAAGGTAAAACGTGCAATATCTGTACAAAAAAACAAAAAGAATTTTTTATTTATCGCATAATGTGATAAGTACATAAACTTTAACGTTAATTAAGAAAAAAATCAGAATGAATGACATATAACCTATTTTTGTTGTCCGTTCACATTATGAAATGATGAGACATCGAAAAATTTCTCAATTATTGATAACAATACAACTATGAAAATTATAAAAAGTAGGACAATCGTGAATACAGGTAATAGTTTTTAATAACAGCATGTTCGAGTATGCTTTAGAGTTTAGAGCTCTAAACAAGAGATTAGATTCCAATCTCAAATGTTCCACGTTCGAATCCCCGGAATTTTTTTTGTTTTTTCCTCATTTTTTTCTCCGTATTTTTGTGATCGAAATGTCGTGAGATGAGACTCAAGAATATGATTAAAAAACATTAAAATTATAATTAAAGTTATAATAATTATTTGCAGATAAAATTGAACTTCCTCGTCTCACATGTTATGGTATAGAGAGAGTCAACTTTTACAATTATTTCTATCATCTTTTATCCTGCGAAAGAGAGAGGAGATAGCTCATATGATATGTCGCTTAAAAAAAGTAAATGTTTTTCTAAAAATAGAGCATACGATGAAGCAGCTAAGAGCGATTCAAGTATGTTTCCTCCTTGCTTCGAGAAGTTGAAGAATATTTGTATTAGTGACGCAGCTAGTTGTAAGTATACTATATTTTCTAAAGTTACTTTTAAGGCAACATCGATAATGATATCTTCAATTTTTTAATTTAAGCTTCTATCTCAAACAAAAACATTGTATTATCAGAAATTGATAGAAAACATAATGAATATCTTGGCATCAAAAATAACAATAAGTGCGAAAGTAGATCCATTATTCTAGAGAATTATGCACAGGAGAGGCTATTGCTTGATATGCCAAGTAACAATTTTATCAGAATAGGAGTTAACAAATCTGATAATCTGGAGCAGAAGATGCATATAGGAAGAGAAAATACAATGGAAAGTGAAACAAATTCAAATAGAAATAAAGTACCTTATAAATTAGTTACTCTACAAAATACAGCATGTGAAACTGAATTTGTACCTGAATATTCTGCTAAAAGAGAAAATTTAGATTGTACATCAAATATACATTCTCGAAAAAAACTTTTGTTCTCAATTAAGCCGGGAACATCTATGGAAGCAAAAAGCACAGATATCTTGGTAGTATCCAGAGACAAAAGTATAAGTTCATTACATCACTCATGTGCAATAGAGGATAATGCTAATGTAAATAAAACTATACCTGATCAAAATGAAAAAGATTTTCAGCGGGACAAAATGAATGATGTCATTGTATCAAATAATTTTTCCCGAAGTTTAACTGACGATAATATCTTGTCGATCAAAATGCAAAATCAAATTGTAAACGAACATCATATTATTTTATCAGACAAGATAGCTGTAACGAAAAAGCAAGAAATTGAGGAAATCAAGAATGGAGTAACTGTACTACCAGCTAAACCAACAAGATCACTGCTCACAAATTTGAAAGCTTCTATCGAAGGTAATAATAAGAAGTCGGAATTAATTAAAGTTGAGAATAAATTGACAAATTCAATGCAATCATTGAATACAGGAGGAACGCAATTGACGACAGTAGACGATAGTAACGATTTAAAGTTGACAGAAAAATATACAGAGCTTGTACATTCAATTAAGCAACAAATTTCATCCGACGAAGATACAAATAGGAAGTTTATATCTAAAGCAACGGATGAAAATGATGATTTATTTAAATCATCATTTTCATCCGTTGAGAATAATACAGCACATCGAGATACAGCTATGGCAAGTGAGATAAATGTGCAACATGAAGAACAAAGCCAATCATTTGAAGTACAAAATATCAAGAGAAAAAGAGGTAGACCTAAGAAAGTGATAGATGATTTCACAGATCAAATCACGCCAAAGAGATCAAAAGATGATAATATGTTGCGAGAGATTACTAAAACTAGCACCGAATTCATAACACATGATAGAAGACGCGCTAGTAAAATTAGGTTTGATATCAGTATGAGCGATGAAACTGATACCGCAGAAGAAGAAATTTTCGTCAAGAAACGAGGTCGACCACCTGGTTCAAGAGGCCGAGGTCGAGGACGCGGTCGAGGACGCGGTAGAGGACGCGGTAGAGGACGCGGTAGAGGAACATTACAAAATTTGATAGATATCGAATACACTCCTAGATTAACAACGATAAACGTTTTTCAATCGACAATGAAGGAGAGTAACAAAATAGATGACACAAGTGCAACAAGTTGTATAGTGAATACCGAAGACACTATTACAGATTCGAATGTTACACATATTGAAAAAGCCGTAGGTTGCAATATATCTTAAAGATTTATGCTACAGCATATCACAATTACAATATGAGTAATTCAATTAAAAATATTCTTTACTTATAGATACAATTGGTAACTTGTGCTAAGTGCAACCAAGAAGTACCGAAGAAACAATGGTCATCACACAATTTATATCATCATAATAACATGGCTTGGCGAAAAGATGATGAACCATTGGTAAAAAATGTGTTTAATAAAGCATTCTTTGTAGATCTTTGTACTTTGTATTAATAAAAATTTAAATATAAAAAGTAAATTTGTTTATATATACAGGATTTCGAAAATGATGTAAAATTGTTGAAGAGAATATTAACTGCTGCTCTTAAGCAAAAAAAGAAATTTCTAACTTGTGAAAAATGTGAGGCTACGAGACGAAGTGTTGATGGTTTTATATCACATATGCAATTTTGTGGTAAATCAGAAGAAGTAAGCAGAAAAAACTTTGTATTTATTATATTATATATATTATATATATTATATTATATTATATATATTATATATATGCAAATAAGTGGCACTTTTTTACTAAAGGTTTTTACTTATTTTATTATTATAGGAAAGGCAAGCGTTAATGGTGACATGTCCTATTTGCTACGCAAGTATGATGCCTTCCTCTGTGGAAGTACATGAACGATATCACAGGCAACTAGAACAAAGTAAAATTAAAGAAGCAGAATTGCGACTAGAAAGAACTAAACGGAAAGCAGCAGAGAAGTAAATTTTAATTAAAAGTTGCTTCAATTATACACTTATTAATGTATACATGTGTATGTAGAGAATTGGTGTAAAGAAAATACATAGTTGCTTATTTAAAAAATTATCCATTTTGTAATCATATTTTTTAAAAGTAATTATGTATTTTTTTACACCAATTTTTTTACACCAATTGATTCATCTCATTATTCTGTTCATAAAAGTATTAAGGTATGATTATAAAAAAATTAGTAATTTACGAATTATTTAACATTTTATCTCAATATGTGCCAGAATAAAGTATAAAATATCTCATAAATTGATTTTTCGATACTTTTATACGCAGAATAACTAAAGGAATCATATTACGTAAAAAATTATATAATTCCATTTTTTTTTAATGAAGTTGAAATGACTTTGAAATTTCTGAAGCGCCTCCACCTGGAAAATTATTATCGCCATATGATAAACCTCTTCATATGCAATTTTGATTATATAAACTTTCTTCTTATAGACCTTATAGATTTGAAGATTTCAAGTGCTAATAGTTATTGAGACATCTTGTACAGGGTGTTAAAAAAAAGTCAAAACTCCGGATTTACTCGGAAGGATAACATTTTTGAAAGAAATGTTTCCGACAAAAGTAAGGTGTAAAAAGATCTATTTACAGATTTTATCAGTTTGATCTTGGGTAAAAATCTTCCCGAGTAAATTCCGATCTTTTTTTTAATATCTTGTATATGTATATACTTACACACACACACACACACACACACACACACACACACATATATATATATATATATATATATATACATATACACATATATTTTGTAATTACAGAGCAATACCAAGGATATTGGAACTCACCAAATCTTTAAAAGAGCAAAGTCTAAACACGGTAAAGAATATTTATATAGAGACACTCGAGACATGATCGTGTCTCCTGAAAAGTGGATTCCTATTTGTATATTAAAATTTTCTTTGTTACATGCATTGTAAATTTGTATAAGTATATAGGGTGTTTCTTAAAGTTCGTCCACAAATCATATAGCGTTATTCTTGATCAAACACTAATTCGAAAAATCCTCTATCATTTTGCAATTTTCGCAATAGTTGATAAAATACTAATTTCTAAAGCAGTGCTGGGATTTAGTTGCATATTTTAGCCGATTTTTAGCTTGATTCCCTTATTTTATCAACCCGTATGCAGCCTAAATGCTGTTCGGCATTTATTATACGGATTTACAATAACAAAGAAAAATTAATTATACTAATCTTTTTATCTAATTTAATTATTAAATATATTACAATAATATATAACAATAATAAACGATTTATTAATGTGAATTATATATGAATACACAACAAATGAAAGTTTAAAGTCTATAACAGTCAAAGCTACATCTTTAAGGCTAGATCTTAGATTAAATAATTTCTATGTGAATTTATACACAACAGCCCGTATTCAGAATGCGTTTACAACGATATTAGCGCGCTAATATGCTATAATTGACGTCAGCATACTATAAAATTTTAGAGACATAAAAGCGCACTTTTTATCAAGAAAAGCGCGTTCTGCATATGGGCCAACATATGTGTATACACAACATATGGCGCACAGTATAAATTCACATGGAAATTATTTAAGATTCAGCTTCAACTGTTATAGGCTTTAAATTTTTATTTGTTGTATATTTAAATATATTAACATACATGCATGTGTGTGAATGCGTGCATGCGTGCGTGCATATATGTATGTTAATATATTTAATATATTTAGAACGATGTAATACAAATGACGGACAAAAAAAAAAATACCAAGCGCTTGGAAAGTTATTTGGAAAAAAGAACTAGAATCAGGTGTCATATCTTGTAAGCATGTAGGATGTACTTTCACGTGTTCCTCGTACGAAATCATTTGTGAACATTACTATAAATGTGATTTCATTCCACAAGAGGTATTGTATTTCATAATATCTGCCACATTTGGAAGAATGGTTAAGTATAAAAAAAAGCACAATATTTTTTTCATTTCTAGAATTATATGTGTAAAATCTGCAAGTTTTCTGCAGATTCTGGAGATAAGATTGTAGATCATATAACTGAAATTCATTCCGTTTGTGACTTGGAGAAATATTCTGATTATGAAACAGAGGAAGATGAGTATTTATCAGATGAAAGTAAACTTGAATATGATGTAAAACGAAAGTTCAGTAGTCGTCGTATATCGAAAATAAAATCCGACAGTACAAGTGAGTCGAATAGATAATTTAATAGATAAATTATATTTTAATTTTTAATAAAGGAATTTATGCATTTTAAACTATTTGGAAAGCATGCAGGGATTGTTGGATCATTTTTTTTACAGAGTTTCACTTTACTGAAAATCATAGTTCGAGTATCTTAGGAATAATTTTGAGACATATTTTAACAGAAGGAATCAATGGTTGATTGATTTTATTATTTTGTCGAGTTTTTTTTATTAAAATTGATTTTGTTAAAGTCGTAATATTTATATATTTATATACTTGCACTAAAGAATAATATATATTTATACAGGATGCTCCACTTAAATCGACTATAAAGTCACTTCCACTTTTTTAAATGGAATTGTATGATTTTTTAACAATATGATTCCTTTAATTATTTTGCATATAAAAATATTAAGATAATGATATTTAAAAAATCAATAGTTTATGTGATATTTTATACTTTGTTCCGACATACTTTGTATCTACATAAAATGTTAAATAAATAGTAAACTATTAATTTTTTTTAAATCGCACCTTAATACTTTCATGAACAGAACAATGAGATAAATCAATTGATAGAAAAAACACATAGTTGCTTAAAAAATTATCCATTTTACATACATATTTTTTTAAATCAACTATGTATGTATTTTTTTCTATCAATTGAGTTATCTCATTGTTCTATTTATGAAAATATTAAGGCACGATTTTTTAAAAATTAATAGTTTACTATTTATTTAACATTTTATCTCAATATGTGTCAGAATAAAGTATAAAATATCTCGTAAATTATTGATTTTTTGATACTTTTATCTTAATACTTTTATACACAGAATAACTAGAGGAATCATATTAAAAAAAACATTTTATTTAAAAATTAATTTTATTTAAAAAAGTGGAGATAATCTTCATATCTTTTTAGCGCCTCCACCTAGAAAAAAAACAACATGACCAAAATATGACTCTCTCGAAATTGTTTTACTTTCATTTGAAACATTTTTTTATATCGTTAAAAATAAGCAAGATATTTCAGATAATCGATTTAAGTGGACTACCTCGTATACTTACTATGAGGCCTTAATAATATTTTTCGCAATAACTGGCATATGAACAACGTTTTATTTCAGGCGATGTAAATAACAATATTAAATTAAGAATCTTATAGAATCATATATGTGAGTACACAACCAGTAGAAGATAAATACTATTCACTATGAGATTTTAATATATCATTTAACATTATTAAGGTCAACTCTAGGAAGTCGGCCGAATTTTACCTTCCCGGTCTAATTAGGGTATGTGAAACCCTGCAATTTTGTCACGCTATATCTCTGGACTGAATAGTTCTTAATTTATAACGTGTGAAATTTATACCTCGAAGTCAGACAAAGACAGATAAATATGAATCAAATAAATAATATTTATCTTCAATTAATCTTCAATTAATTACAAAACTTTAAAAAAGTTTTGTTAGAAAAATTTGCAAAAATTGACTATCTTGGATAAAAAATTCTCAAATTTTTTAATTTAATGTTCTAGCAAAAATCCGTAGGATTTTTTTAGTTGATTCTTTGAACTAACAAAAAAAATGGTACGATATGAATCGCTCAAAAAAGTATAATTATTTGAACTATCAAAAATCGACATTTTTGAGAAATCTACATATTTTAAGTTTACAATTAATATTGGGAGTATAAATTAGTTCGGTCCGTTTCCTTAAAGAGATAGCTCCAGCTGTTA
>Ga0157363_1003050_pt1 | contig 14997 bp, 12 predicted proteins | sample AttsexASBM1_FD_111477 | JGI IMG/M metagenome (GOLD analysis project Ga0157363, IMG submission 111477) | Fungus gardens microbial communities from leaf cutter ant in Ribeirão Preto, State of São Paulo, Brazil - Atta sexdens ASBM1 | ecosystem: Host-associated > Fungi > Mycelium > Unclassified ...
ATGTGACATATCATGTGACTACAGTGTCATGTGCCTCTTTATTGTCCCAAAGAAAAGAAAAAGAAAAAGAAAACAAAATCCCTATAAAGTCAGAAAATAAAAGAAAAAGAAAATAAAAATTGTTCATGTCCAAAGCGTCCCATAACAATAATGATAATAATAATAATAATAATAATAAGATGTTAGAGAAGGTGATGAAGAGAAAGATCAGGAAAATAATTATCAAATAAAGCTATAAAGGAAATGATTTAGGCAAATATAGCCAAGAAATTATCAGAGCCATAAGTTGAGAAAATTATATCTAGAGTTAAAACTCCTATAAGTTTATAGTCAGTCTGGAAATTTGTATATATGATATATTTATACAAGAATTCTATTTATAGGTATTTCAAAGAATACTATGCACTTGTTATAATTCTATTAACATGAGCAGGAAAGTGTATGTCACATCACAAGTCATGTAAGACTTAGAGTAGTAATCACATGTTTGAATCCTTAATCTCAGTCTGATTACTAATAAAATTCACCTTTCTAAATACTAGCCTATAGGAGTTTCATAATATAAGACTAAGACTGACAAACCCTTCTGATACTACATATGTCAATATCCTACCTTAACTGACTCTACTATCACTATAATTCCAACTCAGATTATTATCACATTTCTCTTCACCACTCTACATTTCTTTTCACCACTCTACATTTTTCTTCACCACTCTCTTATTTTTATGAGGACAGACTATTAGAATATATCAAAGTTATAAGACAAGAGATAGAAGAGACCAACTACAAAAGAACTAAAACTAAAGAACAAACAGGAAACAAGGACTATGATTGGTCTTGAAGATGTTTTTACAGAAAGAAAGCCTAAATCTACCCTAAAGAAGATTAACATAATTCTTTAAGTAATAATAGAGAGTTTTAGAAGCTACTAGAGAAAAATACCCACTCATTAACAATGATCAAAGACTTGAGGCTGTATATTAACAAGTTCATCTATAATAAAGACTTAATTTACTTAAGAGCTAAAATTTGGAAGGACTAAAGATTACTCAGCAGAATAGATAGTAAAAAGGATTAGAGAAGAGAGTAAGGATGAAGTAGTAAGAATTCTAAGAACTTGGGCTTACCAATCATACAGGAATAAGTATTCAATAGCAAGAATTTGGAAGCTGAACCAACTTACAGACCAAGAAGTGGTCTCAACTCTTAAGACCATAGAAACAAAAAGCCAATAGTTAAACATCAAAGCTCAACTTTCAACTACAGACATAACAGAACAATTTAGTATAACAGCTCTAGTTAACTCTAGATGCACAAACTTTAAATAAAGAGAAAAAGAGAAAAAAGAAAAAAAAACCCTTCTATTTAATATCTTCTTGAAAGCAAAAAGCTCCAGAATTGAACTCAAGAAACATGAGAATGTTCTTAAGAGACTCTTGCTTAGAATTCCATAATTTCTTATATCAAATATACTCATGTAGAATATGTACTCTCATCTCAATAAGAGATTTATTACAAGGACATACAAATAACTCATTAGGGAAGAATCATGGCCTGTATTTGCTAATAGGAGCATGATTTGTGATCAATTTGGTAATTTGTGCACACAATGAGTTGGACAGACCAAGATGTTTCAGCCAAGCTCTACCTTTGAAATAAGTCAGATGAATAAATTGATCATCATCATTATTAAGATCAAGGAATTGTCTTCCCTTATAATTAGAAGCTTGAAAATAACTCTGCTATTTTTTAACAATATTGTCACATTCTTCTTTTTTGCTGAATTTCCATAATATTTTGCTAGATAAAATAGGAATCATCCTGTGAAGTTTTGGCTCTTTATCAACTAGTAGATATAGAGGCCATTTATTGTTACTAGAATAATCCCAGAAAGAGATAGAGTTGTTCTTGTTCTTGTTAAAGAACTTTCTTAGATTGCTAAATATAGCAATGAAATGTAACTAGTGAGGATGGATAGATAGTTCAAAGATATATTTAGCAGCATGAATAATGTCTGTGATTACAGCAATGTGAGACATGTCTTATATTTGCACTGCCCTATAAATTCTATATCTAATAGCAAAGAGTTCAACTTATATTCATTGTATGATAAACAGTTTTCACAATAATTTTATGTCCTCTCTAAACATGTAAGACTGAGATAGCAATATTGTTTCTGACACAAGTATCAGAGATAATGAGTCTTGATTGTTGGATGACTCTTTATATAAGTTCTTGAGTTTGTTTTGATGAGTAGTTTTTGTATCAGCATCTTTATGACTAGCTAAGTAAAAAGAGAAATAATTATGAAAATTGTCTATAAGATGAGAACTAGGAGAAAATTCTTGATTTAGACTATCAAAGACTGCAAGAATACCATTCAGGTGATTATTGGTGTCTACATTGGAACTTTTGACCCTTATACATTACTTGGGAGTAAGTTAACAAGTAGCCATATGATAGGGGACAACTTTTTTAGAATGATATTCATCCAAGAGTGAATTTATCACATGTTACTTGGAAAGTATTACTATTTGAAGATAATGCTAGCCACTTATTTTATTGAGATAAAAGTGAATAGGAATAAGGCTAGTAATAGCTTTAACTCTCCATAATAGTGATGTGTGGAATGCTTCTGTAATCCAAAGGGCTACTCTTCTCTGTATTTTCTTCAGCTCTTTAAAAGACCAGTATAATAGTACTCTTGTTAGAAACACAAGGATTGGACTCTATTTTATTTTTTCTTCTCTTTTCTTTTCTATCAGTCTATTCTATTTTTAGAGCTAGGGTCATGGAGGGATGTCACAGATTGTGGTCACACTGTCACATGATCACATGCCATAATGAAAGACAGTAAAAGGTTCTGGAAGGAATAACATTATATCATATGTTATACATATAGTGGTCTTAAGACAGATATATGGTCATTTAGGGTAGGCTAATGTAGTAGTGCACAGACCAGTAGTTGGAGGTATATAAGGTAGACAATCCTATACAGAGTTCTCTATTGAGTTCTCTTATATTAGCCCTAATACAAGGTTCTATTCATTAGTCAGCTCTAAGATCTTTGAGTTGTAATAACTTCTTTGAAATGTCAGAGCTGGAAACTATATAAAGTAATAGGGAGTACAAATGTTTTACATATGCACTGGTAAAAGTCCCCTTATCAAATTTCCCAACATTTTCATGCTCTTTATGGTAAATAATGCTTTGTTGGCATAGTAATGGATGTGATGTTGAAAAGAGAGTTTTCTATTAAAGAAAAATTACAAATATTGCTATGTGTCTTTCAGTCTAAGTACCATGTCTCCTAAAAGTTTCAGATCTAGTAGAGAAGGATTAAAATTCTTTGTTAATTAAGAGAAATAGAAAACCTTGGACTTATCATGCTTAATGACAAGACTAAATTGTTTGAAAAGAGAAGAAATGATACTATAGCTACAAAAAATATTTATGTTTGATTTTTTCCTGAGAAATAAGAAGACCATCATCAACAAATAACAGAAAAAAAACTAGAATAGAGATCAAAAGATCTTTTGTTCTTTTTTCTAATATATAAAAAATAGGAACAATAAAAAACAGAGAGAATGGAAGAGAGAGCAGATCTCTGACCCACACCAACATCAGTTCTAAAGAAAGAAGAAGTGAAAGAATTCCAAACATATTGAGTTTGTCTGTAAATTAAATAACTAGAGAAGAATTGGGAAATATTTGAGTCAAAGCCCACTTTGGTTAGAATAATAGAGAAAGGCCAATGATTCATGAAAGGGAAGAACTGTGCTATATTGAATGCAAGGGTGCTTGTGTGAAGACCCTTGACCTATCCTATTTGTATAAGGTAGGTTAAGAAAATCCCAGTATCAGTTGTCAAATATTGCTTAGTGCCTTTTAATTGGCTTAGATGAATGAAATTTGATATAATAGTATGAACTTGAAGTCTATTGCTTATTATTTTTCAATTATTTTTCCTAGCATATTGAGGAGGACAATGGGACAAAAGGCCTTTATTGTTACAAACTTAAGATTTTAGAGCAAGTTAAGAGAAAGAACTTTGTATTAGAATTAATACAAGAAAACTCAATAGAGAACTCTATACAGGATTGTCTACCTTATATACTAAAAATGATGGTCTGTGCTACACTACAATTTGGCCTACCCTAAATGACTATGTATCTGTTTTAAGATTAATATATATACAACATGCTGTATAACATTATTCCTTTCAGAATCTTCTACTGTTTTCCATCATGATATGTGATTATGTGATACAAAGTCACATCATGTGACCATTTGTGGCAGTGACATGTAATGTCATGTTAAACCCTAACCCTAGATCCTGAAATTGAAAATAAATTGAAAAGAAAATAGAATAGACTAAGTCCAATTTCTTTAATTCTAACATTCATAGTGTTATACAAAGATTTATTCAGCTTCAAAATAATAATAGACAATGATTTCTTGAAGTGAGATAGCCAATAACTGAGATTGATATATGTGCTCACTATGTTGATAATGTTAGAACTACACTTGGCATTGTATAATACCTCTTTAGATGGTTCTAAGAGATATGGTCTGTGTTGTAGCAACCACTCACTGGAACGGCACTTGTAGTATGCTTACTTCAGCAAAGCTCTTAACTAGCTATCTAGTAGTAGGGATTACAAGAGAACTTGACAAGGAGCTCTCACTGTATTGCTCTTCTATTTATATAAATACAATGTGGTCCATACTACAACAATATCTACCTACCCTAATGTCTATGCATTGTTCTCATGTCCTAGTACTCATCCACCATAAGGCTACTATGCTGTATACATGTGCCCTGATGTCATACTCTTAATCTCCATCGTACATGTGTGCACCATGTGTATACCATGAGGAACCATTGTCTCTTGATGTCACTCCTAACCCTAACTACTATCTAGACTCCTCTTGATCCTTCTAGACCTTAAGTCCTTCCAGACCGCTCTAGACTATTCCAGCTTTTATCACATGACTTCCAGGTCATGTGCTCTTCCTCTGTTGTAGACTAATAATTAATTACTTATCTATGTCTAGCTAACCCTAACCCTAGCCAAAGTCTGTCCACACACTTGTCTTATAACAGTCTGAGCCTAGAGTAGATGAACTACTGCACTTATTGATAGTATTGTTAAACTTCACTCTAAAGAATGAAGGCCACTCTACTTGTCAACACGAGAGAATCTCTTTAAGAAGTTGCAAATTAATAGGTCAATCTTGAGCTTAATTATACAATTGATGTAGTGTTTGCCATAAATCATTCAGCTTATTGTATGGAAGTCTATTGAATTTGATGGCATCTGTAGCTGGTAACTTGTGTTTCTTGACCCAATTCATAAAGTCCCATAGTCTCTTGTTGGATAACACAATTTCTTGAATTCTACTATTAAAAAAGACTATTTTAGCTATTTTTCTGTAATTAATCCAGTTAGTTCTCCTTCTGAATGTTTGATACATGGCTAAGTCTCTGTTGCATTCCTTGTTCCATCATGCCTCATATTATTTAGTAATGTTAACCAATTTCAAAAATTTGCCCCAAAGATTTTCTACAATAATAGCAAATTCTTAAGTTATATGTTTAAACATGTCACAGTCAGTAATGTTAGTTATCTCCATAGAGTCTATCCTATTTCTATGCTTGTTGACAAATTCTTTTCCATTATTACTATCTCTAATGATAGACTGTTTCTTTTTATGAATGAATTATTTCTCAATGGTAATGTTGGGAGCATGATTCAAAGGACTTCAGAGATCTGGTAAGATTAAATGGTTGTTGAATTCCTCTAATCTTGCTCGAAGAAACATTAAGTCCTGTACTAAATTTGAATCCTAAAAGTTGTCTACATATTGAGTAGATACTAAGTTGATGGGTATTAATAGTCTTAAACCAAAACTGTTAGCTACTTCTCAAAGCATATCTGTTATAACTTAAGACTTAGAGTTAAAGTCAGAAGTAGAATCCTTGAATTAGGTTATCACAAGAGAACTCAATAGAGTTTCTAGTACAAAGTTGTCTATCTTTTATACTCTACTGAATAGTTTATGCTACTACTTCATCTAGCCTACCCTAAAGACCATGTATAAGTCATAAGATCAATATGTGTTAAGTATATTGTTTATTCTAAAATATTCTCTCATAATCATGTGATTGTATAACTATTACTGTGACAGTGGAATGTGACATGTAATCATGACATCCACTAAATTCCAATCTTAAATAAATAAATAAAAAGAAAATAGAAAAATAAAAATATAGTCCTATGCTTTACAACTCTGACAATATTCATGTATGATAAGTGATGGGAATATGACAGATTCCAATTGTTGTCTCTAATATTGAAATCCTCTATTATAATAAGGATATTGTTCAGATTTATCTCAGTATTCTTTAAATACTTTAAGGCAGTTTGTTGATCATCCAAATAAATGTTAATAAAAAATGCAACTTGATTAATTTAACATTTATATAGGTAATAACTCTTGGTTAATCACTATCATTGGTTAATAATCTTATAAATGTAATCTAAGATGAATAGTAAGGAGCTTTTATGATGTTTTCTCCTTCTTCAGATATAAAGCTTGAAATTTGATAAATAATTGACCAGAAAGGTTATTGAATAAATAAAATATTAAAATTTTTATTGTTTTCTAGAATTGTATTAGTGAGCAGTTTGTTCTTTTGAACATTCTATGAAAAAAAATTAAGAAATTTTAAAATTATTATTTACCTCTGCCTATAAATAAGTAAATTGAGTTGGCTTTGATTTCTTAGAGCTCTTATGTCTTTTTGTTGTGCCAGTCCTTATTAAATCTGTACTTCTAGAATGGATAGTTGTTACTATCTATCTGGTATTTGCTCTTACAGTTAATATACTTGAATGAGTAAGTGTAGAGTTCTCCTTTTTTTGTCTCAAGTCTAAGAGGATTCATCTTAAAGTTGGCTTTGCAACACCATACCATTTCTCTATAATGTTTGAGTTTATACAGATCATTGTATTTTTGATACTTGGATCTATGTATGTAACATACATAAGTGGTATGTTTCTACTTCCAACAGTTCTTGCATTGTGGAATGCTGAGGTTCATGTTCATTTCTCTAATTATAGCAATATGTTATCCTATATTGAAACATCTGTTGATAAGGCACTTTGCTTTCATACTATTCTATGAGTTCTAAATATCAATTTAGATTACTGTCATATCAGACTTTGGAAACACCTTGATAACTCAGGGGCATGAAGCTAAAATTGTATTGTTAAAGATATGAGTACTCTAAATAACTCTTTTTATAATGTCAGGCATAATAGAAAGATTAGTATATTTTACAAAGTATGAAATACCTAAGATTTTGAGATAGGATTTTGATTGTAATAACCTTGGGCTCATAATTTCATTTGAATCAACATTGTTCAGATCTTTCATGTATTTCTCCATAATGTTCAAATCAGAAGAGGCTGCTACTTTGTAAGTGGTGATAACTATTCCCTTGTTGTTAGAGCAGATATAGTCTGTAAAAATTTCAGATTTAATACCTCTTAACAATCTGTTGATATTCTCAACATGATTGTTTGCTTGGGCCATGACTCTTTCAGCATTGTTTGTGTCCATAGGTATGATGATTTGTTTATGGAAGGGACCTTTAGTTGTTATACTAAATTTTAGTTTATCTTTTTGACTTGAGTTATTTATGACATTGTGAATTTCAGTGACCTTGTTAAGGAATATTTTTGGGAAGGTATCCTTGATCTTGATGATCTTGTTAATGTTACCTTCAAAAACCTATGTATACAATTTGTTGTTGGAGTTGAAATCAGCTTTCAAAGATTGATTCTTTTTGTAGAATTTTGACTTGGCCAAAACACTTTTGTTAGGCTTTAGAAGGGAGAGATGAAAGAATTCTGAATACATTGGCTTGTTTGCCTTTTGACAGTTTAATGGTAGTTGTGTTTTTTGGTGGGTGTCTTATTAAATTGTGATGATACATACTATCTAAAAGTCATGTTCTTGTTATTAGCCATTAGTCTATCCTACCCAGACTCATATATAGCTGACAAAAACATCCAAGCTACAAAGCCAAACTCTGCAATTTACAGAATATCCTTGGCTGTTCTATTTTATAATAGTCATTGTTTTATGAACACAGCCATTCTAAGAAGAGAACATATGATATTCTTGGCATCCTCAGCTAAGAATTCATCTATTCCAAATAAGAAGATAGAACAGAAGTTACTGTCCCACAACTGTGGGTCCATAGGCTAGTTAGCTTGATAAGGAATAGCCAAAGATTCTAAACCTTGAGGTATGGTTTCATTGTTGGCCCCTGCTGCATGAGGTACATGCATGGGTTTGATTACAGGCTCCACACTTGTAGTAACTGGTATTGCATTCTTCACAGTTGTGTAGGATAAGGATGGGCTTTGTGTCTCCCTATTTTTGACTTGTTCAGCTTAAGTCAGGTTATCAACCTGGGCTTGTACACACTCCACATAATCCATGGAGGAAATGGCAGGACTGGCAGAAGTTTCTCTGGAACTGTTGATACTTGGAGAAGCTGAACATCCTCTTGGAAAATCAATTTCAATGTCCATTGAGTAACGTTAGAGAGTTCTAGTTGGTTGTTTTGAAGGTTTGAAGTAAAAGGATACAATGTATTCGCTAATTCTCTTATGGGCACTACCATACAAGATGGTGGTAAGAGAGAAAGAAGCGTTGGGTCGTGAGCGTGCTTTTGTGGGCATGTGCCCAAAAATGGAGAAATAATAGAAAAGGAAATGATAAAATGAGAAATAAAATTGAAACTCGCCGACTATGTATCCATTTGTCGCGCCTCTTCAACATATGGAGGCACCAATGAATTACCCAGGCGAGTACTGGATCCAAAAGGTGGGTGGTACCAGTGAGAACTGAGGAAAGGAGCTGCGACAGGATGGTTTTGGCCTAGCTGAGGAGCGCTACAGTAGGCTCTGTTAGATTGGGATTGATGATGATGATAATCGTAACAATTTCATTGGTATAGCGTATAGCATAAGCAAGCTTGAATAGTGTACACGCGCACGGTCGCGCTTTAGTCTCAGTCTGGTCACTAATAAATCCTGTTTCTCCCAAACACTGGCCCGCGGGGTTTCATAACAATAATTGACCCGAATTCTAGAGGAGTACAAGCCTATTATGAAGGAGGAGGTTGAGAAGGTATTGGCAGAGGCTGGCCTGACTGCATTGGTTGGTAGTCCTTTGGCCAGCGGATAAAGTCATAACAGAAGATGACATTTGTACTGCGAAAATAATGTAAGTTAGAGAGTATTGGGAAGCAGGTTGCAGATAAAGGCTTCAAAGAACACCTGAATCTTACAGGCGACTTCTGAACAAAGACAAACCTCATTGGATCCCAGAATGGAATCGTTGAATATATCTTATTGCCTTCCCTGACTTTACTCTAACTAAATTAAGGTTTGACCGACTCAAACGCCCCTACGCCTTTTTCGACCCTTCACCCACCACTCTTTTTCAACTTTCAACTGCGAGAAGTGACTGCGATAAGTGATCTCTCACTCTCACCCACATTCTTTTACTCTGTTTCTTACCCAACAATGCCAAAAGAGGTTTCTCTGAAAGCTTGGCTTTCTGCTTTATTCAAGACATCTTTCTCTCACTGGGGAAAAAAGAAAATTTTGGCGGATGGAGAGGATGGTCCGCAGAATTTTTCAACGACTGTTGGTGAAGTGGAAGTTGAATCCTCGCCAAACAGCGACGCAACATCGATAACACGAGGTTCGAGGTTGTCTTTTGACGCGAATGTGAGTCAGCAAGGTCCCAATTTGACCACAACAAGACTGGAGCCTAGTTCCATCGATGGACGCGTACGTGTTTTTTGCTCTCACTAGTGATCTGTCGTATTAATCAATACAACCGTATTCTTTTCTTTCAGTGTCAGTCGCCTGTGTTGTCTCAAACTAGGTCCGATCGGCAATCGATGTCGAAAGCAATGTCTGGAGAGAATTTCTACTCCTCCATCGATCTCATCAAACAACAACTCGCCGACAGTATTCGAAATCTGATCGAACTCAAGGAATCTTTTCATTCATCAACTGATGTCCAACGGTATGACGAAGCTGTTGGGTCACTTGAAGGAGCCACGAAGAGCTTAGCAACTCTCAAAAGTAAACTCAGTATGCGAAAGTTTACGGGTAACCAGAACAGAAATAGTTATATTTTACCATCGCCGGATTTGAAGTTTGAGTTTGAGGATACGCCGTTCAGTATAACTATTCCGGGAATTGAGGAGTCACATAAGGAGTCAACGTTGGAAGCTGTACAGGAGAGCAAGGAGAGTGAAATACAGGAGGTTAAGGAGAAGACCTCAGCAGGGGGTTATTAAAGTTTGAGTTTTGCTTTTATCATTTTGGTTACTTGAATACTCCAGTCAATCATAGTACTATGTACAAGAAACCATTCTTTGTTTAATGCATCGTAAGACGCCACCTACAAATTGACCAAGCAGTGCACAGACGACATGCTCAGCAGACGTGGAGTTCAGAGTTCACCACAGAGAAAGGTAAAGGTAAACTCAACTCCTAGTCACAGCAGTCGCTATGTTAAATAAGGAATGATGAGGGTGATGAGGCTGACATGTGTCACGCTACAGCATATTCGTTCGTCTGATTTGAAATGACGACGTGATAGTCCAAATAAAATTGTTAATGGTTCTAACTTAGAGTACAGTGTATCTAGTGGGGAGTTTTATATGAGGCCTACTGAGGCACAGGGTTAGACAATGTAATAGAGGAGAGTTTAAGCGAATAGCGCAGTCAGATTGAATTCTGAGTTGGATAAGCGAGACCAGAAAGTTTGGCGAGATTACCCGGGCCTGGTGTTGGTAGCACATTAATCGACCAGAACAAGCGCCTTGTTCATAGTCATGAAGTTGGACGTGATCGGCTAAGATGAACCTCAAGGAGTTATTTACGTGAAGAAGGCCATGAAGTATTCCAATCAATCGAATTGATCAAGCGATACTCGGGTATGAGAGTGACGAAGAAATAAGAATCAATTACTATGGTTCGACGAGGTGCTTAAGTACCTCAAACTTTCATCTGCGTGGGTGAAAACCGTACAAACTTGCACATGTGCCATTGTCCATGGTGGAGCAAAACCTAATAAGATTTGATATGCAATTTTGGTGACCGTTGAGATGGCCTTTTTTGTGTTCATTCGGAAGCCAAACAAATAAAAGACAAAAAAACAAAACACCCTAATTTCCAATACAAGTGACAGCACGTCTCAAAATTGATGCGAATCTACTGTATTGATAAAAATGGAGCTGGCCTGTGGGATCATACTATGTACCCCAATTCAGTTCCACCATGCAAAGAAGGTTGTGCTCTCGAACAAAATTGTTGTCGGTTGATTCTGGGTCCTGTCCCTGTGTTCCAGTCCATCTGTTCACTACAAAGGGTGTGGCATTTGGATGGACGACAGAGGGCCGTCGTTCGATAGGGACTTGGCTCACGGCATACAAAAGAGAAGCAGCATTACAAAGAGCCATCAAACCGACGGGCATGGGAGGTGTGGGGTCCGGCTGCCCAAAAAAGGAATGCGGGAAAAGGTAAGTCCGACAGAGTATATTGTAGTTGTAGGGTGAATTCCCTAAGGGAATACGTGCACAGCCAACTCCTGACATACATATAAAACTACTTGTTCCCTTGGGACTCTTCGGATCTTGTGGGTTCAACCCATCTCCTTACGTATCGTGTGTTTTAAAATCCGAAGCACAGACCACGACCCCTGTATTATGGCCACCTCGAATGTCAGCGTCAGCCTTGTCGCTCAATCGATACCAGTCATATTGTCCTCTGCGTTGCTCCTAGCCCTTATTCACAAGTGGTTATTGCGACCTAGCGGCCTCCCTTTACCTCCAGGACCACCTGCAGAGTCATGGATCTTCGGCAATTCTCTCCCCAAAGCCTTGTGCGCTCTTTAATCCATTGTGACTTTCATCCAAATCCTGACGACAGATCCAGTGCATACCGTAAATTTGAGACATGGACCAAAGAATATGGGCCTGTCTTTTCTCTGAGACAGGGTTTCAACACTCTCATTGTTGTTGGCCGCTATCACGCAGCGGTCGAAATCATGGAGAAAGGAGGTGCTTCTACCGTCGACCGCCCGACAAGTATTGCTGCTGGTGAAACCCTATCAGGAGGAATGAGAGTCCTGCTTACGCCTGCAGGAGAAAGGTTTAAAAAGATGCGTCGGTAAGTTTCTTTCCTTCCTAAGTCTGTGTTTTATTTTTGTTGCGTCCTGCTCCTCGTCGACGCATCTTTGCCCTGGTGGTCTAGATAACTGTCCTTTACATCGCATCGCAGTAGACTCCGATTTCACCGTCGGTACTTCTATGATAAAAATCTTTATACTCACGAGTTCGATAGCGCCCTGCATGCCCACCTGCAACCCAAAAGCATCACTGCTTACTCATCCACGTTGATGTACAGCGCTCGCCAACATATTTACGATATTCTTGAGGAACCTAGCGGACATCAAGATCACGCGAAACGGTACGTGTTTGGAATTGGAAAGTTCTCCCCTTAATACCATCACATCAACTCACGTAATCACCCGATTCGCAGATATGCAGCAGCTGTTGTAATGGCATTGGCATATGGCAAAGTTCCGAAATCGTACGCGGATCCCATTGTCCTTGCCGTGAACCGCTGTCTCACCCGACTTGGAAACAACCTGCGACCGGGGCTATGGAGGGTAGATAACTGGCCGTTTCTTCGGCACGTTCCTGTTTATGTTTTTCAGTGGTTTCGCGATTCTAAACTTTTGATCCAGCTATGTACCCGGATATCTCAAGGAACTACAGGATGGGCATAGGGAAGAACTCAACCTATTCAAGTCGCAATTGGACGAAGTGAGGGAGAAGATGGTATGACTCGTGCTATGTACATCCAGCAGCTTACCCATCTATCTTTGGTGTGATTAGGCCCGTGATGAAGAAATCCCTCAATCTTTCGGCAAATACCTAATCGAGAGACAAAAGGAACTCGAACTCTCTGACGATGAAACAGCTTATCTGGCTGGTAGCATGTTCGGCGCAGGTTCTGATACTACTGCTTCTGCAATTAGTGTGGCAGTCATGGCTTCAGCTTGTTACCCCGAAGCTACGGAGCGCGTCAGGAAAGAGTTGGACTCCGTGATTGGAAAAGAAAGACGTGTGCATCTTCAACTCTTTGTTTTCCAGCCACTTATTAATGATGGATATCAAATAACAGCCCCTCAAACAAGTGACCAGGAAAGTCTACCCCAGACAATGGCATTCGTTTTAGAAACGTTCAGGTGGAGGCCTGTTACCTCCGGTGGTAAAGCACTTCTATGTTGTCCTCCATCATAGATCCCTGATGTATCTCATCCACGGCAGGTTTTGCACACAAGGCAACCAAAGATATCATTTGGGTGAGTCAAAGTGTCTCCTGTACTCGCGTATTTGTTGATATTGATATTCTCCATTTCTCGAGCAAAATTATCGTATACCGAAAGGTGCAAGTGTCGTAGGCAATGTCTGGTAAGTCTGATTCTTGATCTCTGGTAGTGTTCAATGCCACCGTTTGTAGGATAATATTCTCATTTGTCACATATAGGTCTGTGGGTCGCGATCCGCAGCTGTTCCCTGATCCAGAGTGTTTCAACCCTCAGCGCTGGTTGACACCAGAAGGAAAGATCAAAGAAGATCTTAAAGCGTACACCTTTGGATTTGGACGGCGTGTGTGCCCTGGTCAGCATATGGCCACTGCGTGAGTACCCTTGCGGTACTTCAATCATTGGTTTTTCTTGACATCTATGATCAGTTCCGTGTTCCTGAACACTGCTCTCATTCAATGGGCCTTTCATATTCATGCAGATCCTGCACATCCCATTGACGATTCAGCATTCACCGAGTCTGCGAATGCGCATCCTATGCCGTTTAAGGTCATCTTTGAGCCTCGTGCTGCAAAGACTTTTGAAGGTATCCGAGACCTCTTTGAAGATTATGTTGAAGGTTTGCGTGTATGATTGATTTTCGAAAATCTTTGCTGTTCGTAATTGATAAATTGAGTCTGTATTTATTTTTTAAGTCAAATATCATGATGTATTAATTGATTTATGAACAATACTTTTCTTCTATGAAATAGTGGAGAAATGTCGTCATCTCGTATCGAACTGGTTGAAAATAAGAAGAATCCTTCATGCTGGCGTGAAGAGCCCATTCAATGCTTGATCATCAGTTATGAATTGTGTATTGGGAAAATAGGACATATGATTCATATCTGTGTTAGAAGTGATCTTCTCAGTCCCATCATAGTTGGTGTGAACTTAATTCCAGGACTGTGTTTACTTAGTCAGTTACATCACATGTGGATGCATTTTTGACTCCCAGTCATTTACAGTTGTCTATGAAACATTTCACTGGGTGACTAGCTCCTAAGGTTGCTAGGACTTCTTAATTTGTATAAGAGATACAAGCCAAACCTTCAAGCTCCATGTTTGTGTCATGCTTTGCCAATATTAAAGCTAGAACATCTCATTGACACCCTTTTGTACCATAGTGAACTAAATCCATTGCCTTGTATATTTAAAGCTTAAGAAACAAGTTATAAGCTGTTGAATAATCATTAATATATTCTGTAGGATATATAAACTCCAATGAGTACACTATCATGAACTAGTTTAAGTTATTTTCATTTCATTTCTTATTTTCATTTTCATTTTCATTTATTTTGGATTTAGGGTTAGGAGTTAGTGTGATGTCACATGTGACTGTTACAAACTGTCACATATACATCACATATCATGGTTACATAATCATATATCACACAGAAAGACATAAAATTCTTGTCACAAACTTTAGTCAACTTGTATCTCTATATCTAGTAAGCTAATTTGTTATGATCTTATCCCTTAGAGTTGGAAATAAGAACAACCCTTGTATTAGAGTAA
>Ga0157363_1003052_pt1 | contig 14993 bp, 8 predicted proteins | sample AttsexASBM1_FD_111477 | JGI IMG/M metagenome (GOLD analysis project Ga0157363, IMG submission 111477) | Fungus gardens microbial communities from leaf cutter ant in Ribeirão Preto, State of São Paulo, Brazil - Atta sexdens ASBM1 | ecosystem: Host-associated > Fungi > Mycelium > Unclassified ...
ATCACGATTCATAAGGTAGAGCGACTTTTTTATTCAATTTTTACTTATTTTTATTCGAAAATGCATCGATTGGGTGTATTTTCATCACTATTATTAAATCCAGAGGGTGCCGACAAATGTGCTCACAGTTCTTCAATGACAATTTCGATATTATTTGAATAACCTAGACATTTAATTACAAAAATACATCGTACTAAAAGTATTTTTATCAATATCTGAGGTAACCGGAACTCAACATATATATATATATATATATAATGTACATATATATGTACATATATATAAATTATATATAATATAGATTTAGCCACAACTTATTCAACTTCTTTACGATCGCGTTACCGTAAAATAACAATAACGTCAATAACTTCAACTTATAATCTCTGCAGAGTATAGAATGTGTAAAATGTGCAGAACCGTTGCAGCGCTTGCAACGCTCGCTGACCATGTGTGATGTGACAATGCATTGCTAACGCCACATTTGCCTCTTGCGCCAAAAATTTCAAAAGATATTACTCCCACTCCGTAGCGGCGAAGATGTTTCTTAATTTTTTCTTAATAAAAGTTTCAGATTTGTATTTTGCGTTTCCACTCATAGAGAAAAAATAAGAATACTTTCATTATATATTCCGAGCATTATACAATATATTGCAATCAATTGAATACTTATAACTTGATCGGTTGAGCCTTATTAAGATCCGATAATCTCGATCTGGCGCAACTCGCCAGCTCGCGTACAATAGCCATGGCAATGTCGCTGCACATAGCTATTAGCGCTGAGACACTACCAGTTTCTTCAGATATATACATCGACGGAAATCTTTAAAAAATTAATTCTTTTTAATTAAAAAGAATTTTAATTAAATTTAAAAAAGTTTAAAAAATTTAGAATTAAAAATATAATTAAAAAATATTAAATAAAAACATTTTAAAGCTTTTAATTAAAACAAAAATTGTTTTAATTAAAAGCTTAAATAGAAAAAAAAATTAAAAAATGGAATTTAAAAAAATTTATAGAAAAAATTTAAAAAGCTTAAAAATTTGTTTTAAAAAAATATATATTCCCGATTGCTGCCAGATGATGAGTTACAATATAAATGAAAATCTTAAAAACACAAAAAAAATTTAAAAATAAAATTAAAATTAAACAAAAACAATGTTTAAAATGTTAAATGTTAAAATTTTTAAAAAGTTTTAAAAAATAAAAATTTTTTAATTAAAAATATATATAATTAAAAATAAAATAAAAATATAAACAATAAAATTGGAAACAAGACCGTTTATATGTAAGAAAAAGTTCGTGGCGTTTTTCCCATTAGATGGCATTAAAAAAACGCCACAAACTTTTTCCTACACCTAATATTAAATACATTACTTTAAATACGAAGCGCCACTACGGTCTGAATGTTAAGATGTTAACTATTATATATATTCATATAAATGAATTAATTTCAGAAATGATAATTGCATGCTGATATAGTTGTCGGACTTTCAACGAAATTAATCTGAAATATTAATAATCCCCCTAAATTTCCCAAATTTAAAAAACTATACTAAACTTATTGCGAAAAATTTTGTTTCAGTCGAATCCGGATCTCTTGCATTTCGTACAAGAATTCTTGCATTCCGTGCTCCGTTCCTAATATATATATAATAGTTCAACATCTTAATATTTAAACCATCATAGTGACGCTTCATATTTAAAATAAAAAAATATAATTTTAGAAACTCAGAAACGAAAACTAATAAAGACAAGAAACTTAAAAATAAAATAAAAATTTTTTTACTGAAGATTAAAGATAAAAAATTAAATTCTTTAAAATATAAAATGTTTTTGCATGAGACATAGAAATTCACTTACACACATGCTGCTTTTAAAAGTATGAAATAAAACAAACATAAATAAAAATTAAAAATAAAAATTAAATATTAAAAAAATATAATTAAACAAATATTAAATAAAAACATTTTAAAAACAAAAAAATTTTTTTTAATTGAAAGCTTAGGTAAAATAAATTAAAATAAAAAAAAGGAATTATTTTTTTAACTGTTATAATATTATAATTTTTGAATTGCTTTTATAGTTTTTATTATTCGAACCAGCAGCGCCAAGTGTTTACTTCTTTAACTTTTTTGTGATAACATTTGAATGGATAAGATAACGCAATTATGAATTGTATTCTTTACTTAATTTGGTATGGGTATTTAAATTAGCACTAATTGTTGTTATCAAATCTTTTATACGAATAATACATATCATTAAAGTTGATATTATTTATTTAATTTGGTTTCCAAATTACATGGGATTTAACTTCGCGCCAATTGTTGATATCAAATCTTTTATACGAATGATACTTTTTTACGAATGATACATAAAATTACGTGAAATTTATTAACTTGTTGATATCAAATCTTTTATACGAATGATACATATCATTAGAGTTAAGTAAGATAATACCACTTGCATTTTAATTTTTAATTTGATAGAATTTAACTTGATAAGTTAAGATTGTAGCATCTGGGTTTTAAATTTTCATTTGATACATTAGTTTTTTCGAAAAGTAGTAATTTTTAACAGAGAATTAAAGTTATTATTACTTGGATTGGAATAAAAAGACCTTCAATAAGAATATCTTTGAAGAAAAATTAAAACTGCTATTAATTAGTTGGATACTTAGGTCTTATTCGAGAAGCACTTTTCTTAACGCCTTTTTTTATCTTTTTTAAAAAGGTAATTTTGTGCTGATATTATGCATGTAGATATCTTCCTGTAAACAGTTTATCTTATCTATAGGAATATTCTTGAAAGAGGATTAAAACTATTATTGGTTGATTGGATTAGACACTTGTACTCCATTCAACAAGAAAATGATCTCGGATCGGACAAAAACTTGTCCGTTTTGTGCAGGTTCATAGCTGTTGTACAGCGTTATATTGCCTACTATGCAATCGAGGTCATTCTCTCGTTGAACAAAATATACGTTTTATTCAAAAAGCATGTATGTTCTTAGCGCTAATTTTTTTACCTTTTTTAAAAAGATAAATTTTTACTGATTATTCTAACTTTCAATACTGTATTTTTATTAATCATCTGTGAATACTTCAAATCTGCGCGTATAAAATGGGTCTGATTGATTGATAAATCATATCCCTCACCTTTTGATGCCATTATGTTCAATGCATGGAGTAAAAAAAAGAGACCAATTTGAGGATAAAAATGGGTTCGAAATATGGAATCGGAAAACACATGGAAAATCAGGACGATGCGATTTTAATGCTGTTACGGGAAAAGTTGGAAGTATATACAACATAATAATGCGTATGGAATACACATGTATACACGTTTTATTTTTAATGCAGAAATTCTAATTTGTATAAAATTTAATTTTATTTAATTAAATAGTAAATGCATCAATATTTATTGAAAAATACATACATTTATACCTAAATTATCGTTTTTTAACTTACCGACATCAAAAAACTTTGAAATAAAAAATAAAACGAGATTTGAAACGACAACTTTCCTTCTCAGAATATATATTCTATGTATGAAAATACACAAGTTTACAGAATTACCAGAAAATAAGAGGAAAAATATTTATCAAATCCTTTAAGTTGACATTTTTCTCCAACAGGAGCGTTCGAATTTATTCTTCCGTAGCGCTTTTCCGAAACCATATTTCATTTTTTTCGATCATTTTTCACGCTTGAGTTTGGTCTCTTTCTTTTTAGTTCGTGGTGCAATGGCTCACTCTTTGCTTCTTTCAACCACTTGATAATGCATGATAGGGCAAGTGTAGAAGTAATTTCCGTAATAATTACTATGAAGCTATAACTATCAGCAACTACCCACACTCTTCCCCCACCACGCATTACCAAGTAACGCAAATCAGAATCTGGTACTACTAGGTCCATCCTATTTTTCTTCCTGCCTGTATGCGACTTTCTACACAGAGTAATATCTACCTGTATAATTTAAGACCATGGCATACAAAAAACTTGAATAATAAAACGTAAGCAACAAGCGAATTATCAATCACAGTAGAATCCTTAAGATCATAACGTAAGCAGTAGGTAATCTACTGTTGTTTCCTTATTGCTTACTAAGGTTTCTAAATATTCAGATATTCAGATGTTCAGATATTCGAAATCGATTCCGATCCAAGAACTAAACCGTATTACTTAGATAATCCGAATTATTCGGATCTGCGGATCTGAATTTGGATCCTGATCTAAATTCAGATCTGAATTTTGCTCCGGATGTAGATCCATGTTCAGAAAGAAAGAAACATCGATGTATTTAATTTTAACATAATTTATTGTTGAATTTTAACATAAGTTACTTTTTAAATAAAAATTGAATTTTGATTCACATATATAATTGAAGAAAAATAAAATTAAAAAATATAAATATAAATTCATACAGACTTACACAAGCACTTAAAATCCAATTAAACCGTTTAAAGCATTTGTTTTTAGAGGTTGTGTGTCTCAAATATATGTCTTATGAGATTTAATAAATATAATTTATAAATATAAATGTTTAGAACAAACTCTTAATCTTAAAATAGTAATAACAAAGATGTACAAGGATAATAAGATAAATATTTGTATTTCACACAGATTTGTATTTTACACAGATTAAATAAGTGTATAATATAATGACTTAATGTACATTCAGTCCGCACTAATGCATCCAACTTCGCTATAGGTTTGCTACGAATCCGGAATCGAATCTGAGAACCGGATCAGGGTTCGACTTTTACTTCAGATTCGGATATCTTAGAAAATTCGAATTTCCGGATAATCCGAATTTGAAGCATCATTTGTAATTCGGAATATCCGGATAGTTTTAAATCCAAATCAATCTTGAAGCTCTACTACTTACGTCTTGCTGCTTTAATAAACAGAATATAATTTTGTTTCCACTCGATCTTCTTTTACAAAAAATAAAATTAAATATTAATTAATTATAAGCAAATAGACATCAATGACAAATAAATCACTTTTTCATTATCTTTATCATTTCTTAACTTAGTTAACAATTACCAGCGTGTAATTTCTTTTCCATCCGATTTTTTTTTGTTAAATATTAAATTATAAACAAATAGAGATCATTATCGAATAAATGTTGTTTTGTCATTATCATTTCTTAACTTAGTTAACAAATACCAATATATAATTTCATTTTCATTCAATCTCTATTTGTTAAATATTAATTTGTTAAATATTATAAACAAATATAGATAAATCGTTTTTTCATTATCATTTTCTAGCTTAGTTAACAATTACCAGTGTATAATTTCCATTCGATTTCCTTTTGTTAAATATTTATTATTAATTAGAAACAAATAGAAATCGATGATTTTTTATTATCATTTCCTAATAGAGTTACAGGCCCCGACTGAATAGCATTGAAACTTAGCTAGAATTGTAGAACATAAAAAAAGGATTAAAAAGTTCCGTACAACTTTGTAAAATGAGTCCCTTGAGTGCTTGACCATTGAGATCCTGGATGCTGATTACGAAGATATAGAAGATATATTCTTTTCGTAATCTGGATATTACTAATATTGTATTATACGATATAGAAAACATGTAGAAAACATTAAGAATTATGTGTTTCAGAATGTGTTTAGAATATACTGGTGGTCAGAAAGAAATGTATCAAATTTAAAAAATAAAGTATAAAATTTCTTTTTAAATATAATATGTTTTGATTTCTTTCCCCGAAATTCATTTTTGAAAAGAGAATAGGAGCAGACAGACTTTATTATTGGCGCCGATTCCTTAGATAAAAACAATATCATTAGAGTACATTCTTATAATATGTGTCAATTTGGGATCATTCGATCACATCGCAACTGTTTTTCAAAGTATAATGTGTATAAAAAAAATCCCCTCCATTTTAGGATGTGTAAAAAAAATGTGGAAGAAAACTATTTAAAAGGAGAGCTCCGGGCAATGTTACCATCAATCGTTCAGAGAGCTTCGAAAAAATTCAGACAGCTATTGTTAATTATAAGTTTTCCAAGAAAATAAGATAATAAATAATATCTCAAGCCATTAACTATTACGTTTCAATTCAACAGGATGAAGCGTGCAAGAGACAGTAAATTTATTTAATTTTATATATTTAATTTTATGTATATATTTACTTAAATATTATACGTTATAAATGTTTGTAAGATCTACTTACATGTTTTTTCACAGCGCATTTTCTCAAATATCTAATACATCTTCGAAATCTCGCATGCGTCGTATCTTGATGAAGAAATTGCATTGACATCGACAGCATACAAGTTCCTGGACATTGAGATCTATATCTCAAATTGCGATTGATGACAATCACGATTGATAATAATGCGCATGTTCATACCTCATGCTACGTGGAAGACGTCTATCGAGAGATGTGCAAATATCGAGCAATTAATGCAATCAACAATCTCATCATCATCACCAATCATTATCATCAAGTTCTAAATATGGAATTTGAAAATATACGAATAACGTGAAATTAACATTAAACATGTTGTACATGAAACCAACTACTGTGCTTTTTTTATTTGAACTTGAGCAATGTGTTGAACATGTATTCTATGAATTAGGTCAATATACGCACGGTGTTAGTAAGAAGTTCGAATATTTTGTGTCATTTTTAAGATAAAATTGTATTACTAATAAAAGCGATGCTGCAAACATTTTGTACAAAATTTATAATAAAAATTCTATTGTAGAATGTGAACTAATAGCCTATGGTTTAGATTATATTGCACATACTTCATTACATGATAAATAAATGTATGTTAAAAAATATATATTCTTTTTTTCTAAAATTATTTTATCCTTAGTATTTTCACTTCTTCTTCTTCATAGTAGTATTGAATTAGTCAATAAAAAAGCACGTTTGATCATTTTTGTTTTACATTACTAAAAAAAAAAAATTACCATAATCAATGTTACTAGGTTATATTATTAAAAATTCATATAAACATCATCATAATTAGTTTTTAAGTTGTATCATTAAAAGTAAATATTACATCTATTTAATTACATCACATGCGAGAAGAAAAGACGTGGAAGAGAACACAACGGATGAAGAGAGAGAGCCGCATCCTACAATGGATAGAAGAAAGAGGACAATAGGTTAAAGAGAGAACGCAATGTGAGAAAGGAGAAGAAACGAATTCTTCCCCCTCTACCATGGACCCCGATGACGCGCTTCCCCCTTCCCAACGTCTGTAAGGCACTTTTCCCTCCCTGACACATACACACACACACACACACACACACACACATACATATATTTCCATAATTACATTAACTAACTAAACCATTTTACCATAAACAAACCGACTGTAACTGTAAGTTAATAATGATAAGTCTTTTTTTTATATATATATTGGGAGTACAAATAAGTTTTCGCCGTTTGCAAAAGACGGCGCCACTAATAAACTATAGTTAAAATTGTTTGATGTAAAACGACATATCGTAAGATTGGACATCCAGCAACACCATAACCTTATTAGCAATTTTGTATCAGCATCATATTTTTTTTCATGAAAATGTCGAGTTTTGAGCCGAATAAGTGTCATTTGTGGGAATTGATTTACTTCTTTAATTTAAAAAAATCTGTAGCTGAGGCTCATAGATTGCTTGTAGAAGCATATGGTGATGCTGCCTTAAGTGAGAGAAGTTGTCGTGAGTGGTTTCAAAAGTTTAAGAACGATGAATTTGACGTCGAAGACAAAGAACGTAGCGGAAGGCCGAAGATGCGAAATTGGAAGCATTATTGGATGAAGATTCGTGCCAAACGCAAAAAGAATTTGCATTTACATTAGGAGTGATTTAACAACAAACAATTTCATATCATTTGAAATCATTGGGAATGATTCAAAAGCAAGGGAATTGGGTTCCATATGAACTGAAGCCGAGAAACGTTGAACGCCGATTTTTCATATGTGAAATGCTGCCAGGCATAAACGAAAGGATTTTTTGCACCGTACAGTCTGGTGATGAAAAATCTATTAGATAACCCAAAGAAGAGAAAATTATGGGGATCACCTGACCATGTTTCAACATCGACAGCCAAACCGAATATTCATGGAAAAAAACTCATGTTGTGTATTTGGTGAGATCAGCTTGGTATCGTATATTATGAGTTGCTCAAACCGAACGAGACCATTACTGGGGCTTTCTACCGAACACAATTGATGAGATTGAGCCGAGCACTCGAGGAAAAACGCGCCCATTACTACTCCAGGCATGACAAAATTATTCTCCTGCATAATAATGCTCGACCACATGTTGCAGCGCCGGTCAAAACCTACTTAGAACTCAAATGGGAAGTTCTACCCCACCCGTATTCTCCAGATATTGCTCCTTCCGACTACCACTTGTTCCGATCAATGACGCATGGCTTATCTGAGCAGGACTTCATATCATATCATGAAGATACCAAAAATTGTATCGATAATTGGATAGCCTCAAAAGATGAAGTGTTCTTTTGACGCGGTATCCATATGCTACCAGAAAGATGGGAAAAAGTAGTGGCTAGCGATGGCCATTACTTTGAATAAAACATTATGTACCGTTCTTTCACAATAAATGCTTACTTTTTGATAAAAAAAACGGCGGAAACTTATTTGTACTCCCTATTTTTTTTTATATATTCTATATAAATTTAATTTTTCTTAAATAAATGTAAGTCATTTATTATAAATAAAGATTGTCAACTTCCATTTATTTTGATCATCGTATTCCTTTCCCTCTAACACTTGAAATCCCACGAGATCCAATACCGGGTCAAAAGGATTAAGTTTCTTGACCCAAAAAGTAGGACCGATGTTTTCACCATCCATCGGAATAGATATCATAACGTCCCTTCGGGACGTTGATCTATATTCCGAGATCGAAAAGGTATATACGACTCACTCAGGTGTTTGCCTCTGCGCGTAGAACTGTGAGATTAAATCTAACCGTTCTCTCCATTCTCTCTCATTGTCTCCTTGACCAAATTTTCAAACATTATTAACACTTAATTATCAAAATGTTACTTCTTTTCCTGATTTTCCCTACAATTAAAATTCAAAAGTCAAATTAAAATTAAAGTTCAAAAGTCAAAAGCGTTAAGTGGTCCGTCCAAAATGAATCGCTATCAAATTCCCAGATCTGTGGATTCTGATATACAACTGTACATGTTAATTCTGAATTAAGTAAATTCTGAATTAAGTTAATTAGTAAAGAAAAGGAGAGAAGCAATTCATCTCAGGACACTGAACATTTTACGAAGCTTTGGAAATTTAATTTCACTATGTGAACACAATTCAATCGATAAAATAACACGTCTGGAATATTTATAACAAAGACAATTTTTATACGTCTGTATGGTTCTGTGTATCAGATATGTCTAACGAATATTACATTATGCAGAGGTCAAAAAAAAACATTGTTGTGTTATAAATATTACATATATATACAGAGAGAAAGGTATACATTAGATATTAACATATGATAAAAGAACAATAATTGTGATAAAATTAGTTAAAAAATGGAAATTGCATAATCTAATTATTAGAAATACGTAAGTTCCACCGTTTTTTATCAAAAATTAAGCATTTATTGTATGAAAAAACGGTACATAATGTTTTATTCGAAGTAATGGCCATCGCTAGCCACTACTTTTTCCCATCTTTCTGGTAGCATATGGATACCGCATCGGAAGAACGCTTCATCTTTTGAGGTTATCCAATCATCGATACAATTTTTGGTATCTTCATATGATGTGAAGTGCTGCTCAGATAGGCCATGCGTCATCGATCGGAACAAATGGTAGTTGGAAGGAGCAATATCTGGAGAATACGGCGGGTGGGGTAGAACTTCCCATTTGAATGTTTCTAAGTAGGTTTTGACCCGGCGCCGCAACATGTGGTCGAGCATTATTACGCAGGAGAATAATTTTGTCATGCCTGGAGTAGTAGTGGGCGCGTTTTTCCTTGAGTGCTTGGCTCAATTTCATCAATTGTGTTCGGTAGAGAGCCCCAGTAAGGATCTCGTTCGGTTTGAGCAACTCATAATATACGATACCAAGCTGATCTCACCAAATACACAACATGAGTTTTTTTCCATGAATATTCGGCTTGGCTGTCGATGTTGAAGCATGGTCAGATGATCCCCATGATTTCCTCTTCTTTGGGTTATCATAGTAGATCCATTTTTCATCACCAGTGACTATACAAAAAACCCTTTCGTTTATGCCTGGCAAGCAGCATTTCACATGTGAAAATTCGGCGTTCAACGTTTCTCGGCTTCAGTTCATATGGAACACAATTCCCTTGCTTTTGAATCATTCCCAATGATTTTAAACGATATGAAATTGTTTGTTGAGTCACTTCTAATGTAAATGCAAATTCTTTTTGCGTTTGGCACGAATCTTCCAGTAATGCTTCCAATTCTGTGTCTTATATATGCTTCTACCATATGCTTCTACAAGCAATCTATGCCTCAGCTAGATTTCTTTAAATTAAAGAAGTAAATCAAAAAGAAGTAAATCCCGCAAATGACGCTTATTCGGTTCAAAACTCAACATTTTCGTACAAAAAAAAATATATGATGCTGATACAAAATTGCTAATATTTCAAGGTTATGGTGTTGCCGAATGTCCAATCTTACGATATGTCGTTTTACATCAAACAATTTTAACTATAATTTTAACTATAATTTTAACTATAATTTGTTAGTGGTGCCGTCTTTTGCAAACGGCGGAAACTTATTTGTACTTCCAATAGTAAAGCTATTTAACATTGTAGGCCTGATGAAGTCTATATCTGAACGCAATTTAGATAATCTATATATATATATATATATATATATGTATTTTCAGAAAGTAATTGTTTATTCAAGTTCTTCTCCTGATCTAAAATTTGGATGTTCTTACAATCAAATTCATATTTCCATTCAATTCTATGGTAAGTAATTATCAATTACGTTTTTGTGTTCCAATTAGTATGATTGCGATGATTCACAGAATTGAATTGAACATGAATTTGATTTGAACTTCAAAGTGAGTTGAAACGTTCAAGATTATGAAATAAAAAAAATTATGAAGAAGTGATGAAAAAAATCAGTTATGAAGAAGTGATTTTATTAATCAATGATCTTTGTTACATGACACACTTATTCAGGTTTAATAACATTCGTAGTTATGATATTGATCAATCATTGCTTCTTTCCTCGAAAGAACGATTGTGACTGACAATTTCATAACTACAGATGTTATTAAACTCTATTAAAAGTATCATGTAAATATAGTCATTAACTGTGCGCAACCCCTTCCGCGCTGACTCTCATTAGCCTTGAATTTACTTATTATTATAATTTTATGTTTTATATATCATATAATTTTATATAATTATTATATTTTATACTTAATTGCAAATTTTACGTGCAGTACATATATATTTTAAAGTTTTTTTGTACGGACATATACAATATTTTACACTTTTTACAGTAGATACGTATATCTATTTTGTATTCTTAATTGATGAAATAGAAATAATAAGAAACTCCACGCATCTATTTCATTTTCTTTGAAATATTCCAAAAATTTTTAAATCCAAATATTTCAAAAATTTATGAGAATTAATTATAAAATTTGAAAAATCTTCGTGCAGCGGCAATAACATATATTGTATTATAACGAACACTATAATTCTTAAATTAATGGAAATAATTAACAATCACATAACATATATTTGTAATTGACATATATTTCCATATGTGTCCATTACTTACAAGCCAAAATATTTTTAATGTCTCTGTAACAATTTGTAAAATCTTACGCCATAATATGTATTATACATATATTACAATTCTAATACTTACAATGTTGCAGCAATATTGCAATCTGCAACATTTCTGCAATGTTACTGCAAGTTTCTGTGTATAGGTAATAATTCTATATTCTTAAATCGGCCTCACTTTGCAAAATTGTTAAAAATGATTTAATACTACTTCCACCGTGCGGTAAAAATTGGATTGAGTTTAACTTTTGTCACGCGATGGTAATTATATTATATTTAATTATATTTAATTATATTAAAGTCACTCTAATAATTGAGTCGAAACGTACAGCGTATATCCTCTTCGTGATTGGTGCCACCATGTTTCAGTTTGTTAATGTGTTAGTGAATATAAGTGAATAAGTGAAAGCAATTTTTAGATGCAATACCATGATTTTCAAAATGATGGCGCCAGGATGGACGTTTTTTTCGCTTTAGTCTGAGTGGTAATTATCTTAAAATAATTATCGCCAGTCTAATTTTGGCCGTATTAAAACCTTTCTTATTTTTTCGAAGACAGATGTCATTTATTAAAAAAAGAATAAAAATTATTAATCGTTTCCGGTAAAATTAAAACATAATATCCTTCCGGTTGTGTCTTGACTCTTACTAGAGTGACTGTATATAAGTTATACAGGATGGTTGATAAGTCTTTCACACAAGAGCAGAATGGACTAAACTGAGAAGAAAAGTCCTCTACATTTTACAATTTTTGCAATAATAAACGAGATATTAATTTTAATACTAAAAGTTATCAAAAATTAGTCTTCAATAATTTTTTACTTAAATACTATCAACTTAAATACTATCAACTTTACAGAAACTGCAAGAGACAAAAATTGTTTATTTTCTTTTCATAGAACTCTAAGAATTTTTTAGAATTTTTTATCAACTTTTTAGTACTGCATTTTCTTATTTTTACTAAAATAGAAAATTATGATATTAAAAAATTCTGAAAATAATTTTCAAAATTTTATGAGAAGAAAATAAACAATTTTTGTCTCTTACAATTTTTCTATAAAGTTGATAGTATTTAAAAAATTGAAGACCAATTTTCAGCAATTTTCAGCAATTAGGGTAACTCCAGCAAATACGCCGCACTGGAATTTACACCTCAGAAAAAATAGAAGAAGTAGAAGTAATTTTCCCACAACTACTTTGTTACATGCCTTTATGTTATTATTATATTAGTATTGTGTTATAATTTCAGTTTCTTACTGCTAATATTAATGAAATTATTGCGAATCGATTTATCACTGTGTTGAGTAGTGTCATCATAAATTATTATCTACATAAAATGATTACTGTAGGACATGCAAAAGAGTTAGTGGTTATTTCGTGATACATGAGTGTAGAGGAATAGTAAAGCATGTTGTATAACAAAATACAAGTAGTTTGCTCTTCTATTCTTTTAATTTGTTGTCTTGTATATCCCACCTGTTTGGGAAATTTTTAGCGGGCGGGATTTATGCCCAAAGTATACAAAGTGGGCAGAATTCAGTGCACTAAATGTAATAAACGCATTACATAAAATATGTATCTCATGTCATTTGTAATACACGTGGGAAGATTGTAATTATTATTAGATTGTAATTATTATCACTTCATATATTTATTACATATTTATCATTCTTATTCCTTAATAAAACATTATTCCTTAATTAAACGCATTTTATAAGTTATTGTGTTATTGTATGATTTATTTATATGCATTATTTGTAAATTTTTCATGAGCCGTACATATCCCCCTCTCTTCCTATGAGTAGCTATATATCCCATCCCTATGAGATATATACGACAAAAATATAAGGGTTTAAAAAAGTTCATTTTTGAACGAAATATAAATATTTCAGATTTCCAATATTTTTTTCATAATAGTAGACAATGCAAAATTTTTACTGATTTAATTCGTTTACTTTAAACATAGCAAATAATATTTAATAAATAATACTTAATAATACTTAATAAATTAAGTTTTTAAGTGCGACATATATATCGAAGTTATCTTAATATCTTATTAATTATTGCAAAAATTATAAATGGTAAAAGATTTTTTTTCTCAGTTTAGTACATTCTGCCCCCATGCGAAAATTTTATCGTTACTTATCAAATACCCTGTATATCTATTACTTTCAAGCAAACGAGAATAGCTATCGCAACTTCCGTCGCGGCAAGCGTTGTCGCGTTCTGTATCAGGAATCATTAATGATATTTTCTATACATATAGGTTATACGAAAAGACAAATTTAGAAAATATCAGTTACAACGGAAAAACAATTTTAATGTATGAAATCATAACGCAGATATCTGTTATAGATAACGCAGATTTTAATTTTTTTCATCATATCTCAAAAATACTTCAACAAAAATGTCAAAAAATATTTTATATAAAAATTTTATAAAAGAAAATTATCAGTATTTATCTATGTTAATAGTATTTTTTAAAGCACAATTATTTTTGAAAATAAATTTTTTTAAGTAATTATTTTTTTATTTTTAAAACTATGTACATATGTATAAATATATATCGTATTTCAAACATCATAAATGTATGAGGAGCAGACTTCCAAAATACGTTTCGTTCAAATTTATAATGTTCAGAAAGAAAGTCACAAGAAAATTATGCGCCTACAGAAAATAACAATCATGCTAATCAGTATGATACGAAATGTTAAACAAAATTTCTAAATAATTATTAAAAGTAGTAAACAAATCCATTTTGATTGTTTCTATAATAATGAAAGCACTCATTGGATATAATGAATTTCACTTAACATCAACAACGTTTGCAAATATCATTTCATCATCGTTTTATAATCGAATATCAAACAAAGATGAAGCGAACGTTGCGGAGAACGTTGTTAAATCTATAATGTACTTCGAATGTTTAGATTATTTTCGGGACATAAATTGATAGTGAAAAAATGCTTTCAGAATATCATATAGTAACTTAAACTGAGTCTTTTGATGAACACTGTGCCTAACTTAAAACTATCTCTAATTCAAAAAATGGAATTTTGGAAGTCAAAATGCATTTTGAAAATCTGCTCCTCATATGATGTAATAGTGCGTGCGTGCGTGCGTGCGTGCGTGCGTGCGTGCGTGCGTGCGTGCGTGCGTGCGTGCGTGCGTGCGTGCGTGCGTGCGTGCGTG
>Ga0157363_1003053_pt1 | contig 14988 bp, 9 predicted proteins | sample AttsexASBM1_FD_111477 | JGI IMG/M metagenome (GOLD analysis project Ga0157363, IMG submission 111477) | Fungus gardens microbial communities from leaf cutter ant in Ribeirão Preto, State of São Paulo, Brazil - Atta sexdens ASBM1 | ecosystem: Host-associated > Fungi > Mycelium > Unclassified ...
TCTCTGTTTTAATGAAATATTATTTGTTTTATTTAAATATTGTTATTGAATTGATATTGATTTGAAAATTATTTTTAATTAATTAGACTGGTTAGATAATGCTGTTAACAAAAGATCAGTTTTTTTTCTATGTACTCATTCGCTTATCATAGATTTGATCACTGAACGTGTTCAAATCTATGAAAAGCGAATGAGTACATAGAAAAAAAAAACTGATCTTTTATTAACAGCATTATCTCTCAGTGATTTAGATCACGTTCTTAAAATAGTAGTTAATTTTAATTTCTAAGAAATTTATGAAAAGAAAATATGAGAGATGATAAGTTTTTGATGACAGATAATTTGCAGAAATGAATTCTTGAATAAAAGTTTCTCTCCCCAAACCTGACTCCTACTTTAGAATTATCTCCATAACTTTTTCTTAATTTACGGTCATTTCATCTTGGATTAAGTATGCTTAACTCTCAGAAATTTCATGATAATCCATGGTTTTAATCTAATATCTGTTTTCAGTAAAAGATCAATCGGTTTATCTCGTACAGTCTTTTTATCTTTTTGCATAAAAAAATTGAAATCATCATTGATTTTCGAATTATTTATTTTATGTGTTACATTGCTATTTTTCCATCTCTTTTACAAGTTTTGCAAGTAATTTTTTTTATCACAGAAATTCATTTCCCCTTAGTCGCGATTTGAGGAATGCATTTATGCCTACCTTTTTTAGATTTGAAAATAAAGTTTCTTTCTGGATGTTCGATTGAACATTGTTCCCCTTATATGTCCCTTGGCTGTACAATTTGTCCCCTTTAATCTCTCTATTAACGAGTTCTCGTTGTTGACAAGGATTTCCCATGAGATGTGATCGTCATTTGAATCTGCGATACTGCGTATAGTAACATACGATTAGGTGCCGAGCGTCCCAGAATCATTAGATGCTGTTTTAAAGAGAGATTCTTTGAATAATTTACGTTCGACCATTCTATAAAAATATAATTGACTATCATATTTTTTAATAACGTGACAATTAAAAAAATGATTAGTACTTTCAACGACGATTATTAGAGACATTACAATAAGATATATTTGTTTTTATATCTGAATTGAATGCATTTTAATTAATCCAACTTTCCGAATTCCTAACAAAAAGAATTTATTTTGCTGCAAACTATCTCTTTAAATGCCGCAATTGTCGTGAAACGACTTTTTCCGATAAGGCAACTCTCGTCACTGCATTTTTTATCCCTCTCACTCTACTCCCTCTCTCTCTCTCTCTCTCCCTCTCTCATTTTTCTCATTGCTCCAGTTTACTAAAGAAAAAAGATCTATGTTGAGACATAGAGATAACGAAACACTTCGTGTTGTGTTTTTCCAGCTCCGTGAGTACTTGTTTCACAAAGTATTCCTTTTTCGCCGAGTTTTGTCATCGTGCATATAGAATTGCGTCTAATAATGCTGCTCTTTCGATACAAATTTTATAATTGTCAGTCTCTCTTATCCCATTTTTTTTTATGTTATTAACATCTAAAAAATAAATTCTAAAAATTTACTTAATCTCTTATTAATCTTTTGATATAACAAAAAGTACTTGAATGAAATCTAAATGACGATTATATTATAATATTCCGTAAGAAAAATGTCCTAATATTTTATATGATTGCGGAAAAAATAATACGAAAACCATTTTAAAATTGTTATTATCTATTATTATTATTATTATTATTATTATTATTATTATTATTAATTACGAATTTTTAAAATATTATTGTATTACATAAAAAATACAAGGAGAGAAAACATATTATTCATAATCATGCTGCATAACTGTATATTATTTTAATAATATATCGCGTTATACGAGAGACAGTTCACGTTATGTATACTAGCATCATATTTGCATTCCCTGACGACATTCTATGTATACGACAGAAAAATAATGTGTGTCTCGTACACTCTTCTCAATCTTCTTTTCTTCCTTTCTCTTCTCCTATCGTCGGCAAGTATCGCATGTGTGTTGCACGGCTTGAGCATATGAGTTTTTCTTGCAAACCTGTACTTTGGCTTTATCATGTCGTAAATGCGCGTTGTGTCAACTTTTAATATGGCGTGTACGCTTGCTGTTACACATGAACGACATGTACAGTGAGCGAAAGTTAAGCAGCTGAAAATTAAAATGCGAGCGATGCATCTCATGCCGCGGGACTGTTTAGATACACGAAGTCACAAACGAATTCCGCGGGACATCCCTTTTTTATCAGTCGTTAATTTTGAAAATGGCGTGCAAATTAGATTTCGAGGATACAATTCGTAGTGCAAAAGGCGGCGATCTACAAATTAAAAGTAAAATGATTCATATTAATTTATTTGATAACGATGGCGGTAATAAAGTAGGTTTGTTATACTAATAAATATCTTATTTCTTGTAAGATATTATCGATTATAAACTCTTAGAAGGATTAAGTCGCGTGGAATTTATGCTTGAGATTTTTATGTGTATATTAGGTACTATAAAGTAATTGTGCAGTTTAACATTTATAGAAGTATCGAGCGATCACTATTGATCGCTTCTATTTTTTAAATTAATATTGTATTTCTTATGTAAAGAATAATATTCTTTAGTTTTTTAGAAATTTTAGAAATTTTTTAGTTTATAAATAATTATCTTTTGTGCTTATCAAATAGATTGAGTTTTTACTATTTTCTTAATTTTCGTAATTTATTTGCTTGATCCTTTTAATGAATAAGAAATGTCGGTATTTCCAGTATTAAATGTTACTAATAAATATCTTATTTCTCGTAAGACAATATTGAACTTTCAGAAGGATAAATCGTCTGGAATTAAATTTATATCTGAGATTTTTATACACTGAAAAAGAATTACGCTAGCTTACAATTAAACTAAAACAGTAGTTAATTTGCATTAAGCTTCTACCAATAATTATCAATATTGTATGTATGATAGAATCATCGTTATTCACTCTTGCAGTAATACTGGTATTACTAACGAGAATCAGGTATTATTTGGGATTTTATTCGAAGGCATTTATTCTCCGCTTTCGAGATTTTATTTCGCAAGCGTATCACGTAAACCAGCGGAAAACAGCAGATTTCTCCGAAAAATGCATCTCAGCGGTATTGCATGATATATTAATAGACTCAATTTAATATACGTACAAAGTATACGATTTTACATCACAACGAAAGAAACGATTTGTTATCTTTTTTTTACAAGAAAAAATGTGTCCATATGAGTTTTTTATAGATCTCTACGTCACACAATATTGTGCGACTATGTAAATTCTGACAGAATTTTCACGAACGAGCGTTGAGGAAAATAAATTTTTATGCTCAGTGTAATATTTACCTTTTTCTGGGTTTTTTAATTATTTTTTTACAACCGCTTATGAACATGATGTAATCGTAATGGGTTATACTAAATAAGAACTCGGTGTTCATTATTTCATATTCCGAATTACGATAAGAGGTGATTTAAAAAAAAGACAAAAGAAACTAGGAAATAAAAACTATTGAAATTACTGAAATTTTATTCTTAAAGGAGGATGTTAAAAAAAGGCCGATTTTTGCTCATAAAGAAAGTAAATAAAAGGAATAGCGTTTTTTATAAATTTTGACTTTCTGAATATGATAAAATTATTAAGAAGTTCATTGGCACTTGGGAAAGCATCTTAAAAAATAAGTAAGAATATTAAAATTTGTTCAAATATATCATGTTCATGCTTAATTTTCAAAGTATTTCCTATCGATCCCCAACTTTTTATTAATATTATCGTATTAATATTCAGGAAGTCAAAAAACGCTTCTTTTTCTTTCTTTATGGCAAAAATCAGTCTTTTTTTAATATCCTCCTTTAAGAATAAAATTTCAGTAATTTCGTTTTTATTTCCTAGTTTCTTTTTTCTTTTTTTTAAAACCTCGCTTTTTACCATAATTCAGAGTATGAAATTTTAATAAACACCGAGTTCTCATTTAGTATAACCCACTAATGATTACGTCATGTTCATAAGCGGTTGTAAAAAAATAAAAAAATCGAAAAACAGAAAATAAAAAATAGAAAAAGATAAATATTGCACTGAGCATAAAAATTTATTTTTCTCAACGCTCGTTCGTGAAAATTCTGTATATAACTTCTGTATATAATAGATCCGAAAATAATTTTGTTCAACTATTAAAATGATTATGTAGAATGTTCAAGCTGATTGCTTGAAGATTATTTTTTGCAATTGCTCAGCATACTTAAGTTTCTCTAAGTCTAAGTCTGTGAAATTATTTTGGTGGTCCAACAAAATTATTTTTATATTTGTATCTAGCTAAATTTTCAGACGTTTCAACAAAATCATTCTTTCTGTGTGGATTAATTCACATTTTGTAAAAACGGAGAATGAATGTATTTTTCCTATCCCTTTAACTTTAAAGTTTATTTTCTCCGATTTTATAAAATATGGGTTAGTTCACATTTACTGTTGCTTTTACTATGCACTATTGTAGCTAATCCTTCATTATTTTAATACTTACGCTTGCGAAAAGAGCTAAAGCGCCATTTTTTAATGGTTTACTTTCGATTACCTTGTTTATAAATAAGACATTGTTATAGTTAATTGCAATGAAAATAGACTTTACCCGCTCTTGTCAGGAGACAAGATATATATATTTTTTTATCCTAGATTTAATATGCTTCTCAAGTCTCGCAATTTTTTCCGGATCCTTTTTAGCAAACGTTTCACGTAGGCCACCAGAAGGAGAAGACATATGTTTCCTACAACGGTCTTAGTTTTATCGTCACGAATGACATTAACCCTTTCTTAGTATAATCTATATGGCTATGCATTTTAAAAATACCTTAAGACTTTGAGAAAATTGCACACGCTTTTAAGTTTACTTTCTAAAATTATTTCTTTGATTGTTTTCTTCATATGCATAATACTTAAATAATTTACAAAAATAAATTTACGATTATTAAAATTGAATTTAATATTTATGTTATATAATTCGCCAGAATTAAGTATAATTTTTCTTAAACTATATATCATATATTATTGATATATATATATATACGAACGTAAAAATGCAAATATAATATGTGTGATATTACCATTATACTATAAAAATATAATATAACAAAAATTTGTGCATTTACGTAACACTATAAAATATGTTATTGTAATTTTCTAATATAAACATATATTCATATAATTTGAGATAGAAGTAACTAATTTTAAATTATAAAAATACGAAGTTTTATATGTTTTCACTAAATTCTACATTATGTAAGTTTTACATATATTATTAATATAATGTTACATATTTTTTTATAATCCTTTTCTTGATATCTGATATGAATACACTTCAATGCAATATGTATAAATAAGCAGTTTAAAAATATTTTACATTGCTAGGAATTATAATTTTTATTCTACACAGCAAAAAAATATTAATTAATTATAAAATATTTTATTAATTATAAAATATATATTATATGCAGAATTTTTGTCTCAACATTTTGAAATTTTTCTGTACGCGAGAATTGAGAAAATTATACTTTTACCATGTAAAGGTTTCTGGATCTCTCATGTTCAAATATTTAAATGAATAGCATTTGACGTTAATTCGGAAAGCATTAACTCAAAAACGTGTTCAGTCCTTGACAAACACTAAGCGCGAGTTAGGAGCATTGTTGCAGATTTCTAAAGTTTGTTATGATCAGTTGGTCTTCTCATGGTTCTGTTTCGTGTTTACCGAGCCGGGAACGCGGTTGTAATTTTGTAACTGTTCGCAAACTGTTCAGTAATTTCAGTAGGTATACGTGCATCGACTGTACGGTCTGCAATTAGCAGAACGGAAATAATTTACGGCAACATGATCAGCAACCAGTATTATAACTTTTAAATACTATTATTCTCTACGAAGATACAATAGTGGTACTTAATTTACTTTAAAATTACGTTTCACAATTTCTTAAGTATTTTATTTATATGTCCGATTGTTCTATCTTTGGATAAACTGTGGTATTGGATAACTGTGAATAAAAGTGGTAGTTTATCTAATGAATAAACAAAAAAGTAAAGAAATAAAAACAAGAGAATTACAGAATGAGCTGAAGTTTATCACAAGGTGTAACGACCCAGTTATATATAATTAAATTATCTATTATTTTTGTCTTCTATTATTTCTATTATAGATATTTTTATAATATCTTTATTTCTATATATGCTCCTTGATATTGTTCTTGGCAGATTGATGTAGTTATTACGTTATGATTGGCCAGTAATCTACCAATAAATAAAAAAAATAATATTAATAAAAATAATATTAATAAAAAATAATATTAATAAAAAAATATTAATAATATAGAACTCTTTGATATATAACAAATTAAAGACAAGAATACATAAAGACAATAATATGTTAAAAAAAATAATATAATAAGTATCTTGCTGTTTTCACCATCACTGCAAATAATTAACGATAGTTAATTAAGAAAGCTAAAAAGAAAGGAAAAGAGAGAATAAAGAAATTTATGAAGGAATACTATATATTTTACATAAAATTTTTATCCTTTATTCTTTAATTTTTATTGATTTCTATTAAAAAAACATGACGATTTTATATGTACAAAGTGATTTGGAGGAAATAGTAAACTTGCGGAATTTCCTTAGATAGATTCATAGTTCTAATTGCTTGGTCAAGTTTTATTTAAGCCGAGGACTGCTTTTATCGCATTGATACTCTCTAAATCTCTAAATCTAGTGAATCTGAATCTAAATCTGTGGATAATCACTGATACTAGTGCCACTGATGATAGTGAATGAAATGGGAGATCTCTAACCTCTTTATTATGTGATCTAACTAAACTTGTTTTAATAAATAAATTCAATGAATATTAGAAGATTGAAATTAACATGCAAATATCAGTATTTTAGGTATATAATGCTCGAACTTTCTTTTTTAGTTGAACTGTATTGATTATCCAGTGCCAAATAATCAATCATTAAGTAATCAATGATAGTCCAGATTTAGAGTTATATAATTGTTCTGTATTCGCCGACATGTCAAAATTATTCAAATATTGATGTATATAGGATATAGAACATATTTCTCTCTCTCTCTCTCTCTCTCTCTCTCCCCCTCCCCCAACCCAAGTGGCCTGCGGCCACTGTCGATGTGGCTGCACGGTGTCTCGCACGAACGTAATACCTTTGCCAAGGGCAATTTTGGAAGCCGATTTTGTGAGAATCGGAGATCGTCCGCGACCACGATCGCCTGTCAGTCAGACGTTTCATTCTCACACGAGTGATTTCGTGCGTTCACGCGTGAAAAGTTTACGTTCGAAAGAGCGCATTCCCGTTGCGGTCTGCGCAGCGGTTACGATCATGAGATGTAAACGTGATGTAAAACGTAATGACATGTAAAATGAGATTTAGCTTGGTTTCGTGCGAAACAGGAAAAAGTCGTTTAGAAAAATGATGAATAATTTTCCTCATCTTGGAAAATGTAAAGAAGATGTTTACGGAGATACACGATGTAAATTCTGATTGTCTTATTGTAACATCGTTTCATGTGACTCAAGAAAAGGAATTCTTAACTTTTTCCTCAATATAATATCCTCAATATAATTTATTACAACAGCAATTTATTACAACTAAGATAAAAACAAAATTTTGCACAAAGTTAATTTGAATACTTTTAATTGTAAATATTTTATTAAATGTAATTTTGACGTGATAACTGGTTGTAAAAGAATAAAAAAGTATATGTTATTTTAAAAGTATTTAATCATAAGTACATTGAGAAAAATATTTTGGTTGGTTCCAACAAAAAGGACGAATTCTGATCATATGATCAGATTTCTGATTATAATTCAATTTATTTTGATCAGAATGTGTTTGATAGATTTAATTATAAATATTTAATTCTTTCAACGCTTTCTAATTGAATTTATCAAAATTTTAATTAATACAAGGTTTTCCTTTATGTTGTTATTTTTGCAAGTAATTAAAAAATTTTCAATAACGGATAAGATACAGAAAAAAGACAGAGTATATTTTTATGTCGTTATTGTAGTAAATGAACTGTTTTATGTATTTATGATCAAATATATGTAATATGTTTTCCATGGAGAACTATTGATATTTTTAAGATATTCAGGTCACGAAACTCACGGGGATTATCTGACCACATTCGAACGTAAATTAAATGTTGCCCTTCCCTCCGAACGGATTAGTCGCATGTAAATTGCTTGTGTCGAGATGCATTGTGTGACATTTAAACTGTACCATCTGTAGTATGTGCGAAATCAATTTTATTCGCGCCGATTGTTGATTCGCGATGAAAAATCGCGACATTTCTCATCCTCGCGCGACTCTTTACCACTCACGTTTTTCATCCGGGGACATAAATGATACGCTTTCTTCCTCTTGTCATTTTGAGTGGGTATTCTGGCACATTGTGAGTTCTGGATACATGGCGCCTGTACTGTCGCGATCTCGTAAGGTGGAAGATTAATAGCCGATGGGAATCGAAAATCACGGGGGTAAGAACGTGACGTTTTCGAAACGGTATTAATGCGCCTCATGAACGATATTAATGCCAAACGAGAGGCGTGTTTCGCAATTTAATCTCGTCGCGTTTCCACGGTACAGTCGGATCGTCAAATATGAAGCTACGTCGCTCTCAGTGGTTTTCGGAATTTCCGACGACGAATATGAAACTCGAGTAGTAGAGATGTATAGAGAGTTGGCGATAGACGACCAAGTTCAGTCGTATTAATTTCAGCCTGTTGTTTAGACCGAATTTTCCCCAATGCGGACTTGCCAGGTGTTGCTAGTGTAGAGTCCATACGCAAAAGTTGCCGAAATATGAAAGATATCGCGCACTAATTAATGCTAATGTTTATTAAACAATTTTCCAAATATAGCAAGGAGTGAACATTGGCTTAGTTAATGCATAATAATACTATTCATATTTTGATAATTCTTTAAATAAATATTTTACAATTGACACAACATAATATTTCTTATTTCAGTAAAAAATGTCATAAATTAAGAAAAATATTATTTGTAGGCGATAATTCACTTTTTTCTTACTAAGAAATATTATGTTGCGTCAATCGTGAAATATTTATTTTAGAATGTATCAGGTGTATAATCTCTGTAAAAGTGATTGGAATTGGAAATTTATATTTTTTGTACAAAAATGAATATTATGTAACATATAAAATAATGTAATAAGATCATTATTTATATTTAACAATGCTATTTTATAGTTTAAAAGAAAATGTTTTTTTATCTTAATTAATACTTTTTAAAAAGATATGGTTACTTTTTATTGATATAATTTTTTCCAAGTTCTAAATCGTCGCCAAACTTTTTGTTAGTCATATATAAAATAAATTATACCTTTTCTCTCAGTGTATTACTTTTAAATATAATAAAGAAAAATGTAATTTTTTTAAAATTTTGTTGTTAAAAAATACATGTAATATATTCTTAAAAAATGTTGTCGAAATATGAGGTATTATTGTGTATTAATTAATGTTAATATATATATATATCATCAAACGAATTTCGAAATAAAGCAAAGAATGATAAATAAAAAAATATGGACGGATATCTATTTTGTTTTAAGAAATATCATGTTATACCAGTTGTGAAATATTTACTTAAAAAATAATGTCGGAATATAAGTGGTATTATCGCATTAATTAACGTCAATTTTATACATTAAACGGTTTTCCAAATAAAATGATAAATCAAACGTGATAAATCAAGAAAATATTATGTGAAAATATATTACGGTAACCCATTTTTATTATTATTAAAAGTATTATGTGGCGCCAATCATGAAATATTTATTTAAAAAATATTGTCGAAATATGAACATAAATATATTATCATTTATTAACGTCTATTAAACAATTTTTCAAATAAAACCAAGAGTGATAAATCAAGAAAAATATTACTCGTAATTTGTATGTATTTTTTCTTATGGAGAAATATGTTGCGTCAATATTTATCGCGAATATATTTATTTAAAGAATAAGGATAATACGATTGTTTACTTAGTGTATGTTTTACTCTTATAATGAAATAAAAATCAATTTCGACGATCCTTCAATATTCTCGCGATCCTATGGACGTGATTGACTCGCTTTCAGTCATCCGGCTTGGACACGAATCCTGCTAGAGAGGAACGTCAATCTTGTAATCGTGGGCGCTCAGGGCAGATACCGAGATATCGAGACCAAACTTGAATCGTTGCCAGCGTAGCTTTGGTTTACGAACAGCCAGCTCTTTCTCGTCCTTTGACCTCTGCCAGATTCTCCAAGAATGGCTCCTTCGAAATGAATCACTGAAGGAAATCGACAGAGGAGAGAGTGGTTGATTATGAGTTCTCGCAAAAAGCTTGTTCATGGAAGTGGCATAATACCGGTTAGGTGCGAGGCCGCAATTAAAAGCTGCAGCGAGCGAAGTCCGTTGACGGTGCCAAAGGAATTCTGGAGAAAATGAATTTAACGAGTGAAAGATGAAAGAAAAATTAAAAGGAGATATGAACGACGGCGAAGATGCAGAAAGCGCGTAAAACTTGATTCGTGTTTTTAATCGTTTAATCGTTTTCTCGACGTTTTGCGTTTTCAAATTTTTTGAGAAATGCTTTTTTACAGAAACAAGCATGAAGTGGAGGGTACGATAAATAAAAACATATGCGAGTATGAGTTATGAGTTTCCTCTCATTAAGAGCATGTAAATTCTACAATTAGGCGGATTATATTATATCTTAGAACTTAACATGTCTTTTTATATGGCTGTAATTCTTTTTCGGGACGTGAAAAATGAAACGGCTACTAATTGGCTTGAAGAAACAAGCGGCGATTTAGATTTTCTACACATTTGCTCTGCTCTTTTGTTCGTTATTTACTCACCATTAATACTCACTGTTAACAATGTTTACTAGAACTACCGAAGCAGTTAAAATAAAATATTTTTTTTAATTGCTTAAATTTATAACAGTTCAAGCTTTTGAAATTTTCATAATGAGCTAATCTACAACGTAACAGACTTATATTTTTCTTATTCACAATTTGCAATCTACAGTAAACTCTTTTGACATGCCAAAATATGAAAGTTTTTATATTTAGGAATGTACAAATATATAAATACGCTTTTCCTATCACTTTAATTTTAAAATTTATTTTCTTTATTTTTACAAATTAATCCACTATATAATCTTTAGTTGATAAATTTGATACATATTTATTTAAATAGTGGGAATTAATCATTGATAGTTTTAATGTTAACAATGAGTGTCGAATATGCCAGATACATTCAGAGAAAAGCATATTATACATTGTGAAAAAATTGTTCATTTGACTAAATTGATTTAATTTGTTTTTATTTATTTTGATGAACAATATGAGGAACAATATGTGCATTTAAGTTAAACATATTTTTTATTTAAATACATACATTTCTCCAACGAAAGAAATAAAGACAAAAGACTAAATTTTTTTAGTGTAATAGTAGTAATTATATAAAGATGTTAATAACTACAAATTTTATATATGTATGCAGAAGGAAATGATTTTGCTGAAATATTATATCAATAATGTTATATCATATGTTGTATCAGAAAAATATCTACTATATGATATTAATGATATAATACTAATGATATAATATAATTTGAAATCTCATACTGCGTAATAACATTGATCGTTACATCAATCCCGTATCCATATCCATGCAGAAGTTCCTTTTATATTATTCCTATCATTGCGCGTTATTCGTTATTTGATACGTTTATTCGTATTTCTGCTCAAAGTCCCTCTGTTAAAGAAATCTAAAAGGTATTAAATCCGCTCCGCTGATCGTAGAACACGAATGACGACGCAAAGGTGCAATGACATCGGGGAAGCGCGCGGGAACCGATGCCGATCGCACTGGTTGTCAGCGTCAGGATATCTTGAAATCCTAGTCGTTCGTGTCGCACGGAAAGATTTTTAAGGGCTTCCTCCCTCGTCGTCCCATAACGTGCGACGAGGATTGCGGCACGTATTTCCATGCGTTATACGCGTCGAGTACACCGGAACAGGTAGTCCGCGAGTGCATCAGGGGATCACGCCACGTACTGAAGTCTTTTTTCTCTCTGATAGCCCTTCTTTATTTCCCTCTCTCGCGTACATCTCCCGTGTACACCTGCGTATTTTACTTTGGAGCATACGAGTAACCTCGACTGAGGAGGAGGATCGAAGGAGAAACGTCGCTTGTTGGCGGCATTGTCTTATCGCGCTATACCCCCATACGACAATGATTATGCAATAAACGTTGCACTACCTACTATTCGTTTATCCCCATTTCCTTTTCTGTTGTGTATGTACTGCGAAGACAATGCAGTAATCATCATTTTAATTGTTATGCTTTCAAGCAAGGAACAGTATCGTTTTCGTGTATTATTGAACGCATGGCATTTTCCTCACGGATTGGAATGAAAGCAAAGCAGAGAACTTACCGAGAATTAAGTGAATCATTTATTTCGACGGGTTCTCGCTAAAATTGATGTGATAGAAATCTATCTCCTTAAAATAGAAATTCTTTTTGAAGCAAATAATTGGTAAGTGGTAAGTAATGACTGTGATTGAAAAAAGTTTAAATAAATTAAAAGTTTCCAATTTCTATATAAAATATGCTGTATTATATCAATTTCTGATATCAATTTTATAAGTTATTCCTGTCTTGATTCAGGAAATTTTTACATTCAGCAGACGTGAAAAGGTAATTCTCGTAAAATTCAATAATGCCTTCACTTTTTGACGTAAAAACTTTTTTAAGAAAACGCGAAAAACTAAACTAAGTTAATTCGATCAAAGTATCATCGAAAGACGTCGCTGCTCGCTAAGAAAAATCAGACATATGTCGCATGAACTTTCAGTAATTTTCTTTATCAACTTGACAACAAACAAGTCGACTCAAGCCCTCGATCTGTTGGTGGTCGATCAATCCACGTCGGTCTTCCGACAAGGAAGTGAACAGTCGCGGTCACTTCCGCTAGACTTTGAGTTTCACTCACGAGAGTTGCGAACCGAAACGAAGACGGGGTATGGATCATGGATGGAGACAGAAGCAGATGTATAGCGACGATGTATAACGTACAGAGAGATGCTTAGACTACACGCCACTCGAAGTGCTGAATGCATAAGGAGGGGATTCGTGGCGAAGCGCAGACAGTGGAGCTTGGTCCACGAGACAGGAAGGAAGACGCTCCTGTGTGAGAAACGGGATTAATCCGCGTTCAGGAAGTGAGGATTTTGGCAAGCCGGTTTGCGCGACACAATGCAATACTGAGAGAGCAATGGGAATCGCGCATTCCCGACCCGCCGCAATACTGTGAGAATGCCGCCGCTGCGATGATCGTAACGCGAAAATCGTGTAGTGAAATATGAATTCATTGTTGGACACTCGCGTACTCTGCACTATCCGATCATTCACTCGGCGCCGCGGAAAATGCGCGTTATAATGCGAGCATGCAAATGAAATTCAGATAAATTGTTCGCTGAACTAATCGGTGGAAAATTTTTTTTAATGCGATTTAAAACAATTACTGAACGGAATTGAGTAAAAAATTAACAGTAAAAAAATTGTTGACAAGGAATTTACGAGGGTGAGACAGTAAAATCTTCACGTTGCAGTATGGAAGTTTATTATGAAGTCTCGTGTCGTGTCATCTCGTTTCAGATGGTCTGAAACGCGATGTTTTTCCTGTCAACGTCAATGGCAGAGTAGATTGACGGGAGGTTTTGTTTAAATTAAACAACATACACGTAAAAAGGAGCCTACGAATTACCAACGAATTCCATCGAGACATTGCAGCTGAGAAAACTTACGCGAATCTCCATCCTTTATCGATAATGAGATAAAGTTTTGTTCGCAAGAAAACTTTGTAGTTCATTTTTAATTTATTTACTAGAATCAGCAAGCAACGTGAAATTCTCTCTAAAATTTGGAATTTTATTTAATTAAAAAATTTTTATTTAATGGATACCGTAATATCTTTTTTAACCATTATATTTTTATAAATCGATTGATATATAGAATTATAATTGTATGATACAATCTATTTTATATAATAAAAAAAAAGATTTATGTTAAAATTGATTCATTCAAGATCTTGCGAAAATTTTATTTTGAATAACATATCCGAGTGTTAATTAAACACAATGTGATTATGCTATTTGAATATTTTATATTAAATGAATATTCAACATTTCTTCGTACCAAAATAACAATTTATGAATAAGAATAAATAAATAAAATAATTGTTGATTTAATGTCATTTTAATTTTACTGAAAAATACTTTTATAGCTTGCTTACAAATCATGTCATTTTACGTATTTTGTATTATTTTTTTTGCATAATGTTTGTGTTTCTAGCATATTCATCTTGTGCTAAATTAATATAAAAATTTGAATGGATTCTTTACGACATGTAAATGTATTAAATTTAATACAGACGTTCCAATTACTGTACAATATTAAATGAAAACTTTAATTTACATTTGATTTGAAAGTCTGCAGACGCACTGATTTGAAAATGCGCCAGTTTAAACGCCAGTTTGATCGCGTTTTAATACGATACTTCGAATTACTGTCTCCCTTTACGATTAACATACAATAGCATGGATATCTTTTTTCAAGATTTGCATGTTAATTACGTGTTTGTAATTCCATGAATAGTTAGTTATAGCCACGAAATTTTGAACTTTTAATGCTGTTGTTGTGTGTTGTCACTTGAACATGTTTACTGAATTTGTTTAACTCGAAAAAAATTTCCGAATAGTTTCAACAATTTTAAAAGCAATCCCGAAACTCTAGTTCATATAGTTTCAATTTTTTATTATCTTTCGAAATAAAAATATGGAATGGAACGAAAGCTATTATATACAACGAGATTTGCATCAGAGTTTCTCTACAAATAAACAGA
>Ga0157363_1003054_pt1 | contig 14987 bp, 2 predicted proteins | sample AttsexASBM1_FD_111477 | JGI IMG/M metagenome (GOLD analysis project Ga0157363, IMG submission 111477) | Fungus gardens microbial communities from leaf cutter ant in Ribeirão Preto, State of São Paulo, Brazil - Atta sexdens ASBM1 | ecosystem: Host-associated > Fungi > Mycelium > Unclassified ...
AAAAAGTATCCTAAATTTCAATAAATATTTATTTAGTACCAACTAAATATTTATTAAATAGAAAATACATTTATTTCATACAAAAAACATTAATTTAATTTAACAATCGCTTCATTTTATTAAATAAATATTTATTTATTGTAAGTAAATGTTTAGTTGGCAATATCCAAATAAATATTTATTTAAATTTAGACTAATTTTTTTCTCAGTGTACAATCTGTGTTATACAATGATCCAATCTTGTTATGAACAAAAAGAAGTTAACCCATATTTTATTGTACAATCTTTGTTCTGTGTACAAAGTAAGCGTCATGCTATTTCATATAAAATATAGAGAAAGACGAATACGGTCAGGAAGGTAAATCATCTTTGAACTTGATACATTGGTTTCGGTTTCAGTCGTGTTAACACAATTTGTAGTATAGTTCAATTACTCCTTGCTTTGCTATCAAAGCTCCGAATGTCGAAAGCGCTTAAGATGTATTCAAAAGGAATACCATGCGTGAGTTGCTGTTTCACTTTGATGTAATTAATACTAATTGCACGATGTACAAGTACTTTGCAAGATACGATTGCGATTAAGATATTTTTAAGATTGGTACCGATTAGAAGTAATCTGAAAAACAAAACGATTCCTAAATTTAATTCTTTTAATCACATCATCAATTGTTAATTTATCAATATATATATATATATATATATATATATTAATATATGTATATTAATTTATTATATACATATATCTACTTCACTCTGTACATATTATTTCATAATGTCAGATTATATATGTACATATGCACATTGTATAATACAAAAAAAATTAAATTACAATATAGAATAATAATTTAAAAAATTAACAAACTAATGGATAATGCATTTACACAATAAATTTGGACATTTAATTACCCCTTGATTATGTGTGCAGGCTATTATGAAATTATTAAATTAATTTTCTTTTTAAGTTTTTCAATAAAGTTTTAATTTCCAAGTAATTAGTGAAAAAGAACTCCTGGTCAATTAAACTTCAAATTAAGCTTAAAATTGGTTCTTCAATTAATTCCAAATCGAAAAAAATGTCCAAATTGGATTAAATGTCTGATTGGATAAATGTCCAAGAATAACTTTATAATGAAAAGAATCGGAGCAATAAAATTGTAAATAAACACGACTCTCAATTCTTCCTTTCAGTCTTCATATGTTTTAATTCTTTAGAACGTTTAAGATACAATTTTAGTAATATCAAGATGTTTGTTCAGCCCTCTGTTGTAAGCGGCTATAAACTTTGTATTTGATGACTGAAAGACATCGAGTTACATATAACACGCGCACATGACATACACAGACTGCTTCGAGAACTGGTTTACGGACGATATCACTTTTATGACGTGTATGCGCGTCCTACCGCAACGTGTAATATTGGGGTGAAACGTGAGCGTGAGAGTGGCACAGACTAGTTGGACTTTTGAAGTAAAAATCGAATCCGAATATATTTTCTTTTGGGCGCTACACATCTATAAACTGAAAATCGAATCTTCATCTATTCTCTTTTGAGTATCGTTCCATCGCGCTGTTTGAAAAAAAAAAATGAATTCGCGTTTATTTTTAACAATTCATTTTATATTGTAAGTAAATTCATTTGCAAGTTTAATTTGAAACATCTCTGCACTATTTTTAATTTATATTTCCTATTAAATTATGTTTTATATGTTGTTTTTAATTTTCGAGCTTCTTAAAAAAAAAATTTTGAAACTTTTTGAATAAAAAAAATGCATGTTAAAAGGAATCATAATGAAACTTTTTAAAAATTACAAATTACATGAAATATTTTTATTTAAATTTTTTTTATAGCAAGTTTTTTTATTTTCGCAATATTTTTTATAATTGATAAATATTTGATAGATAATTTATATCAATTGATAGATATTTTACATTTAAAATCTGAAATATATTAAGATGATGTAAAAAAACTTTGTCAAACAATATTATACCGACGTTCGTAAAAATTTGGATTATCGTGCTTTAAAAAAACAATATTAGTTATTAATTTTTTAATTATTATTTAATAATATAGTAATTTATAAATATTTAAATATTTTGCTCTAAAAGATAAGAAATTCGAGCCCATGCCGTTTTTATTAAGCACAAAAGATTACACGTCAGTTACCTCCAAGAAGGAGTCGTAGTAAGGAAGTTTTCGCTTTAAATATTATCGCGAACATATGTTCAAGCATGCATTATGCAAGACACGTGTTCGAATAACAATATATGTTGTCTACACATTTTCATAAGGAATGTTTATACGTGATACTTTCCTTATGCATAACAGTCTGCAATCTTACGAAAGTGTAGACATGTATCTGCTTTCATCACGGGGCATTTCGGCATAAGAGAAAAATGTGCTTGCCTGGAGTTTATCGAGCAAAAACCATGCTTGCATATTCTTCTTTTTTCTCTTGTCTCATTTTTGGATAAAGTGCATTCCGAGAATAAAACACGTGACTTGTATGCAATATCGATATCACTAAGCCGACGTTTCAAAACTATTTTCAGAGAACAATATGAAATTTTTGGCTAGCATATAAATATATTATTATTTATCGAGAATACATTCATCTAATGCAGTTGTGTGAATTTAAAATTATTATTATTTGCAAATATCAAAATTAAATTAATTTTATAATTAAATATTTATTTAAAATTATAAGACATGCACCTTTAAAGTTAATATAAAATTAAAAAAAAATATATATATATATATACGAAAGATAAATACGAAAATAAAAAAAATCTTGTTAACTATCAGCACTTTTGATATTTAAAAGTTTTTGAAAAATCATTAAAAGTCTTTAATTATCAAAACCAACAAGAAGCTACTTCTTCAAAATATAATACACATTTCAAAAAATACATAGCGATCTTAAATTGTTTTTATCAGACATAAGATTGACATCTCAAATTTTCTTCCTAACGTTAAGTACGAATTATTCATTTATAACTATTTATTTATACGTAACTATAGTACGTATTAGCTATTTTCATATTCGAGAAAGGAGTAATCGCATGTATTTTACGCAAAGGATATCAAGCGACACTTTCCTTGAATGAACTTGGCGGGAATCTGTTTTACGAGGGAAATTACAGTGAGAACACAATCGAGCATTTGCGGATATTGATGAATTTGTTCATTTATAGCGCTTTAAATGCGTTGATTCGAGATAAAAAAAAATCTGTCAGAGCGAGCAAGGGTCCCATACGTTTCTGCTCTACTGATTTTTTTAATGATATTGCTCATCCTCTCGATTTTTCCTTTGTTGGAATATTGGCTCGATAAGTTCAGAGCTCAATTTTCACGACACGTCTGGTACATTAAACTTTAATGCTTTTTTATCAAAAGTTCACTGCTCCAATACTTCAATAGTTTAGAGACATAAATGTTACAAAAGTCAAAGCTTTTTTGAATTTATTGTCATCGGCGTTTTTATGAGCCAAATACTTAATATGAAATACGTTTTCACGTAAAGCACGACAATATATAAAAAATGTTACTTTGATGAGATTCCCGTCATTGTTGCTGAATTGTTACAGAATACAATATGCTCCGTAATATTCGCAATAGTGTTGTTAACTTGACTCAAAAAAAAAAAATGAAATTTTTAAAGAATTCCGGGAATCGTGACTCTCTTGGTATAATATTCTCATATATATGTTTATGTGCTGCAATTCTTGCGTGCAATACCTCTATAGTACTTGCCCTATATGTGAATGTGCACACATCTTGCATCTCGTAAAGGGATTCAATTACGTTGCTCGAATATCTTTGTACTTGTGCAATCCAGCGAACTTTACGAGAAATTCCTAACATTTATAGAACCACGAAGTTCATGTACATGACATGTATAATGCAAGTAAAATATGTTGTTTTATATATATGACATCGCTCGTTAACTATTTTATTGAGAACGAGCATGCAATAGCAAATTGCAATCCTTTGATCGAAACGTTTCATTTCATTCAAGCTATTCATAATTCTGCAACTAGAAATTATAAATACAGCAAACTAAGATATCTTAGAATAGTAGCAATTTGTTTTTCAAATTAAAGTTTAAACAAAATATAATAAAATAAATTGTAAATAAAAAATTACATCACTTCATTATTCGCTAAAAATTCGTCAAAAAAATATGTCATCTTAGAAACATTGAAACAGTGCGTTCAACAAGACATTCCTATCTCTGTAATGATTAACAACTAGATTAGATACTCGTATATTTAATGTTAGAAATACATTTATTATTACTATCATATATATTTTTGAATTTTTCTGAACTGCACTGCATTTGAGAAATAAATATAACTTAGCTCGAATTTAAAGAATTAATACTCTTTAAAGTTAGTCCTCTTTTCTTGCAAGACAGGGTCAGCTGTTTGTTAAATCAACGTTTAAATCTCTGTTTGTTAAATCTCTTATCACTAAGCATACAACTGCGTAGAACGAATATGACAAATCTTTCATCGTTAAGCTAAATTGACATAAATCCTGCTTTTCTGTTTCCTGTGTGTGTTTAATACACTGTAATTGAAATAAACATCTAATATAATTTAATGCATTTATTTAAATAGTTCGAAATTATAGATTGTTTGTACTATGTCTAAATAATTCAAAACTGAATTCTGAAATGATAACACAAAATTAGATAATGTATAAAAAGATAAAAATAAAAATTGTTGATTTCTGTTTGCAGTAAGCATTTTTAATTAAATTGTTCTGACCGTTGGATCTTCAAATAATCAATCAAAGAGCTCAATTATTTGTTCTGTTCGAAAAATGCTCAAACTTGAAATGTTCAAGGTATTTGAAAAATTTGATCAACTCCCTTAAATCTAAATTCCGTAAATCTTTGGACATATTTGTACATATTTGTTATATAGAAATATTTAAATATAAAAAATTGCCAAAGAAGTCATAAAATGTAAAAATATTAAAAGCAATTTAATTTTACAAAGCGCTATTAAAATTAAAAATATATTAAATAGATTCAAATGAAACAATAAAGTTAAGGAAATATCTTGTTACATAAATCAACACAAGCGACATGTATGTTCTTGCATTCGGATGAATGTAGCTTGTCTAAGCTGCTTCACGCATGCAATATGAATTACATGCATCGCGATGCATCATAATTAACAGCTTTGTAGAAATGTAAGAAAATACGTGTATGTAAGCACCATGTCACATACTTATGCTATAAAAATATATCATTATTAAAAAGTAGTTTTCATACATTTCTAAAATATCTTTGTTTGATTCGTATTACACGTATATCAGAATTCTCAACTTTTCAAATTCTATAACTTTATAGTCACTTTACAGTCACACTTCATAATTTTTTATTAAACTTTAAAGCATTAAATAATAATAAAAATGAGTAAAATTCTTGATTAAACATTACAATTCATAAACAATAAATGAGAATCTTGCATAATTTTCTCATAAAAGTAAGACTTCTGTAAATGATTAAACATTTTTTCAAGAAATGCAAAGAATATGATTTAAAAAATACTCAATATAATTTTTAAAATAAGTTTCACCTTTTTCCTCAATATTCAATTTATCAAAGTTATGTTTCAGCCGTTGAAGCTTGGATTGTTTATCTAAATTAAATTTTAATTCAAATTAAATAAAGTGACTTTTACTCAAGTTTTAAAACAGTCTTTACTGCAGAAGTTAATAAAGTGTAGGTGGTGGCTTCGTATTACGATCACGTGAAGATGACGTAAAGCGAAACATGAAGAGAGTGAAAAAAATGCGTCATGCAACAAAAGAAAAAATAAGGAAAAGACAAGTAAAGAAAGATACGACGACAAAGCATTATTAAAGCAAATTATAGATTTTTCAGTGTTTTATATCACCTTGTACACAGCGCCGCTGCCACCCACGCCAAGAAACAAAGAAAGGTTGCCCTTGCCTTTGTGCAAACATATCTATATAACATAAAAATTCAATCGAATTAAATCAAATCTAACTTCTTATTGTTCACTTTCATTTACTCTTTAATTATTATTATATATTATTATAGATATAACTAATTATTGATGACTTTCTGCGATAATTCTAGGCGTAGTGTTGTAAAAAACTATGCTGTACTTACCCCGCTCTTAAAGGTTCGCAGATTGCGTAATACCGTTCGAAGCTGATGGCTAAAATTGTGAGAACCGAAGCATGAGCCACAGTCAATTCCACGAATGGAACAGCCTTACCTGTAACAGTTTTTTACATTAGGTCAAAATCTAAAACCTAAAAAAATATTGTGTATTTTTTTTAACTATTTATTGAAGCAAACTTTTGCATGTATATATGATAAACAATATGTTCTATTAAATTTACAATAATAAAATAAAAGTGAACATTGCTTTTTTAAGCAATATAAAATATAACAAAATAGTTAAATAAAAAAGTTCATCAAAGTTTCATTTAAATTCATTTTTTTTAACTTGTTAATTTAGTTTTAACTTTCTATTTGTTAACAAAAGTAGAACAAAAGTAGATCATAAAGACAACATATGAAATGACGTAAGAAACCAACAAGTTCTGTGATATTTTATTTTAAAAGTCAAAACACGGAATCAATGTACCTTAACAACAAAGCTTTACAGTTATAATTGATCAAGTTTATTTTTGACAAATACGTTATTAATAATATATGTAAAAATTAATTATAAATAGTTACATAAAAGTATCTCAAAGAAATAAAGACTTAATTGTTAGATCACATCATTTGATGATTAAAATAAATAATTAAAATGAAGTTTTAAGATTAGGTACGTTCGTAATTAATTCCGATTACATTTTAAAATTAAACACTTCAATAATTAAAAAATTAACTCCTTTTAAAAATAATGTAACGCGTGCATTAATTGAATATTAAATCAAGTAATACAGTGATATTCTATTAAAAAAGTAAAAAACTCTTTTGATATCGGTTGATACATTGCATTGTCGAGAACATTGATATCGGTTGATGCATTGCATTGGAGAGACAATTTCTCCAAGACTCTTTTATTCACATGCAGAACAAAAAAACGTTTTTGGATGCGTGATTTATAATTCTCAAAAGAGATCTCGCTCGAGAGAAAACAAGGTACCGCAATAAACTGCCATGGCACATTGGACACTATCGTTCTTCGACGCGTTCTTCGACCAATTCCTTCATTTATCCAGTGACCACCTGCTTGAGCAATAGAATCATTCGTCATGTTGACATTTTTTTCTCAAGATAAAATGGCAAACTCATTAATTCTTTCCGATTTCGGTTTCCTAACGATATAGATATAAAATCTTTGAACTTACAATTATTTTGACTATATTTGAGTACTCTGTTATTAGAATGTTCTGTTGTTTAAACCAAATTTTGCAATTTCTTCTTTCTGATTAGAACAAGATTGGAACAAGAAGATTTTACGCTATCTTCTTGAAAATGTCACACTTCATGTCTCACTTTCTGATATTAGATTCGAAAAGTTTAGACGAATTTCGAGATGAAAGTAATGCGATTCAGAAACTCGTTAACAAATTTATTCACAGAGATAATTAATTTTGTACATCTCTATTACTCTAAAACAAACTTAGGTGAGTTAGTTGAAAAACGTGATAGTCGAGAGAGAGACTGTTCTGTTACCTCCAGAAATTCAGAATGAATATTTCAGGACAAATCTCTAATAAATAATACATATTTTACTAATATACATAATACATATTACATATTACATAATACATAATACATATTTTATTAAATTTTCAGGGAAAATCAAGTTTATGTATGCCTGCTTAACACATGCTGTTTTTTGAGAGCGCAAATTTGGGTTTTAATTCGCAAATTAATGAACCGCATGCCAATTTTAACTTTTGACATTTATAAATTAAATCAGCTGTGTATAGATCATGAATATTAAGCAAATAATTTATAAACATGTGGTGATATATTGGTGTTATATAATAAATATTATATATAAATATTATATATAAAATATATTATACGCTTCCACTTCAATTGTAAAAATACTTATAAAATTATCGACATGTGAATTAAGGAAAAAAGCAAGCAGATAAATTCTATGTTGATAAAGAAAACACGGAACTTTCTCTTTCTCAAGGAAAATATTAAAAAGACTGTTATGGCCTATAGTCGGTATTGTCGATTCTTATATTTGATCATCTTAAGTACAGTGATGTCATGAATCACTCACAGAGATTATATTAGAATCTAAGATAATCTGATCGGAAATATAAGTTTCTGTTAAAGCCAAATGAAAAGTAAAAAAATCTAATATATTAAGTCATGCATAAAGAATTATTATTAACAATTTTATCTGTTTACTTTTATTGCAGTAAATTTTAGAAAATAATTTTTACACATTTAATTTTCAAGATTCAGAAATGTAAAATGCACGGATTACAATAATTACAATACATAATTAAGATGCGTTTAATTAAAAAAATTGTTATTCATTTATTAAAACAATTATATATTTAACTTGCATTCATGATTTTGATGCAATGTTGAATAAATTATCAGATATAAAGAGAGCGCAGTATAGAGAGAGAGAGAGAGAGAGAGAGAGAGAGAGAGAGAGAGAGAGAAAAGAGAGGAAGAGAATTCTATTTTTAATATAAAAATGAATAAATTTCTATGCAAACAAAAATTATCTTTAATTACTTATTTTTTAAATATTGTATAAACTGTTTTTTATTCTAAATAAAATATTTATTATTCATTATTTTTTTTGTAAATTTGCTCAATTTTAACATGATTTAATATTGAGTCATTGAAATTAAAACATAATTATAAGTATATAGTTAAAGAAATACGCTTATTGTATTTATTCTTTTATTGTATTTTTTTTAATGTTTCATGGATTACAAGAGGACGTTCCAGACAAATTGCTGTAACTCCTCCGCCTTCACAGGAGGGCAATTGAACAGAACGGTTAGATTTTCCTTCAGAAAACTTCAGAGAACGATCAATCCATCTTGCGGTAATTCAAACTAACTCTATAATAAAGATGATATGCTGGCTTTTCCTTTTCAAAGCAAAAGATAAATCCTTCGAACTTTCTGTCATGAGTTGGTCATGTATAGTAATTAAATCCTTTTCTTTTCTTTCATGAAGTACGATAAAATGCGTATTAATTTTTATTTATTTAATATGTCTCATAATAAATTTTATTCTGTTATTAAATAAGTATTAATATTATAATTAATACTTATTTAATAAGGTATATATTTCTTCACCAAATCGCAAAATTAAGTAAGGAAAATAATTAGGGGATTTGCAAGAGTAAAATTGTCAGGATCTTTAATATATATATATATATGGATATTATATAATAATAATGAAAAATAAGAGAAGAGTGATAATAAATCCTATATTATATAATAGGTCTTTAATAGTAAAATAAATATGAAATGGAATTTTATATAAGTCTCTATTTATTCTTGAGTTTAAGGATGAGTTGTATGTAAAAAAAATTAATGTATCTTATTAAACATTAAAAATAGCAAAGATATAAAAATTTAGAAGATGTTGATCGAGATGACATATCCATTATCTGTTATCTGATAGTTTTCCTTCAGGAGCAATTTGTAGACGTTGCGTCAACCCTTATCTCCATTATTGACTTAAGCTCCATACAACTTCTTTCTATTCTCCGACTGTAAACCATCATAGAAATGCTAAGAAAAGTTCTAACGATTTTCCAACTAAATATTTATAAACGGTATCTCAATTAAAAAATTCCAAGAGTACTTCCGGTGATAAATATTAGTAAAAATGCAGAAAAATTCTATCTTTAAGGAGATAATGTTAATTTTAATGAAATATATTCAAATTTAAATAAAAATTTAAATTTATGATTTTATCCGACTATTTATTTATAAAACCATGCTCTTTAAAATTTCTCAATTATAAAGTCTACTATAAACAATTATAAACAATAATTATAATAAAATGATGTTTTTCGATATAATAAAAGAGGTATTGATTTTAATATAATAGGACCTATGAATTCGCTAAGGAAATAGGTACGGTATTTCCTTTGAATTATCGAGTTGTCTATTAATAATTACCTTCACGTTGAAATGCGAAGATAAATTAATTTGCTTATTATAAATTTAAAAAATATTTTAAATAAAGTCTAATAATAATAATATTTAAAATTTAATTTATTATTATATATAATAGTTCTCATATAAAAACAGTTTAAATATATTTTATATTCAAATTAATAAACGATTAAATGTATAAAACATCAATTTTATACATTATGTTTATATTAAAACATCTACAAAACTATATTAAGTATCTAATCAATTAAATTGTATTATTATATATTCTTTAAATAATTTATTATAACATATTCTCAATCAATAAGAATGGTATCTTGTAATTATATAATTATTCTCAATAAAAATAAATGTCTTACAGCAAATTAAATTAAATTAAATTTTATATAATCAACTTAATTACAACTTAAAAAAATTAATTTATGTAAACAAGAGATATTTATGAAAAACTTTGTTCATTAAAATCTTCTACTCGGCATTATTAGAGACGATATTTATATAATTAATAATAATATAATTCAAAAGTTAAGAAAATTAATACAAATTTTTTTATAATTAAATTGTAAAAAAAATAATATTTTCGCAAGACAAATCATCACATTCATTAACTGATTTCATAAAGAACGCATAGAGAATTCTATTACATTCATTCTCTTATTTATCTTATTACAGATTATTATAGAAAAGCTAAAACTATTTATAAAAGGCAAGGTATTACGTGACCGGAAAAGGTTTGCCTTTTTAGGTATCCATCTACGCGGAAGGTTATTTCCACAATCGACTATCTGCGGCGCCAGCTTTCATAATTCATCACATATGTTCTCGATTGATTGGTTCTTATCACCGTTGCAAGGATCTTGAGATCTCCAGGGTGGCCTTCCAAGCGTAAAAAGCTATTCTAATACATCCTCAATCTTATGTCATAAACGCAAGGCATTAGATTGAATCTTTTTTTTTATCTAAAATTTTTCTATAATCCTTTTAAATTCTAAGACATATACTTACTGTAAAATAAATAATTATGAACAAACATAAAGGACTTGAATACGAAGGAAAAATCTTGAAGGAGAAATACTTGAAGGAGAAATCAGTTCTTTTGCAAAACATCTCGTCGTAAGATGACATAATTGAACAAGATGATGTCTCCCTATAAACCTTATGTAATTCATATCTGATATGAAGAATAACATAAGGAAATCCTCAGTTTTTGTTAACATAAATTATAGAATTCATTTTAACTTACAATTTTCCGCAGCCCAATTGGATTTCAAAATCTATTGCATCTTCGAAATAATATTGTATCTCTAAATAATTAATATTGGAATATATTTATAGCTATATCGTTAATTATGTCACTTTCCTCGGAACTTTTTTATTCTCTTTTATTCGCGAGATATTATTTGTAACCTTAGAATCATAAAATAATTTCGCATCATCGCTTACGTCATGAAAAAGTTGTTACTCATCGCAGGAAGACTTCTCTTTATTCCGCAAATGGATCTCGTCACAGATTGATTAGAGAAACGAATTAAATGAATCAGCACGTTTATTATTATCTTATCATATATAGAAGAGGGTCATTTGAGCTTTTATACTACTTTTATATCATCTTTTATATCGTGAAGAAAGAATCACAGTCCTGGAAAATATTCTATGATCTTCATAAGTAGAACAAAGAAGAAAATCTTATTGTTGGACACCTAAGTGTATTAATATTAGTGTAGTAATAATATTTTATTAGATACATGTGTATATACATTGTATTTTATACAGTGTATTTTATAAACTATGTATTAATTTATCGATTTAAAAAAAAAATTGTTTCTAAATTTATATTAAAATTCATAGACTGTAGAAATATTGCGCATATAATAAAAATTTACTTGTAAACTAGCGTGTCAACATAGAAAAAATATTAAACTTATATTAGATGTTTAATTAAAATCTAAATCCAAATTTTGCTGCGGATAAATAAAAATAATAATATTATTGTACTTCTTATTGTACAATCAAAAACATTGATTTCATGCAATAGAACAACTATAACATGAAAAGAAACAAAAGTAATAAAATAAAATTAAAATTTTAATTGAAAAAGAAACGCAGATCAAAGGAATGCGAATAAATGCGAAAAGCAATGAGAAATCGAGGGCTCGCTTTCGTCTGACAACTCTGTCTATGTCTCACAGACCGAAAGAATCCCATAGGGTCTACCTCCTAGTCACCGGCGCCTTTCTATTGTATTTCCTGCCACGAAGGTTAAAGAGAGAATTGGATGGAGTATCGGTAGGACAAGAAGAGGTGTTACACGGGACGTAGCATTAAATGCTTCGACGCGATACAGGCTAAGAGCAACGGTAATTCGTAGCGGGGGGTAGAAGTTCACCTACTCATTTCAGCTCCGTAGGTTATCGTTGAGCCTGTCCAGTATTGCGACATTGTCGCGCACAATATGCGTACCACTCTCTTCCACCTTACCCTAGCCTTGCCCCAGCGATATAGTGTTTCCTTCAAGGACTTCGCGAGCTAAGAAGACCATGTTTGACCGTTCATTACTCGTAAATCACATGCAATTGATAAATGTCACAATTTTTCTCGAATCAAAGTGCTAATTGAATATTTAAACGTGAATATTTTTAACTAATAGATTCAGTTATATTCTGAATTAAATTTTCTAAAAGAAAACAATATACCAAATTGTATGTAACGTATATCTGTAATAATATACTACAGTACAATATGTTATTATTGTTAAGTAGGAAATTATAACTAACAAATACGATATATGTAACTCAGTGTTTGCAGGGAATATTCAGTCCTATTTTTTTTTTTGAGAATTTCCAAATAACATTGAAAAATATTTTAAAATAATTAATTTGTATATTTTAATTAAAAGTACAGAGTGGATTAAGAATTTGGAAGACGATGCAGAATGCAACTTCAGAAATTGAAATAACTAACTTCCGCGTTCCAATCACACATCTTGTGAGCAGCTTGAAAACAAATGAAAAGCAATATATTTTGCAAAAAGAAAATGAAAAAATTGGACTATTGAGTTATTATCTCTTCTATAATCTATAACTAAATGAAATACTAAATTGACACATAACGTATATGTCTTAACAGAAAAATATCGCAAATATTTGCACGAAAATCACTATTATGCAATCAATATTCACGTTTCACATAGTAACTTTTCTCGTTAACTTCATATCGATTTTGTTAGAAAAGTTGAAATTAAGAAACTTCATAACATGAAGTTATGAACACTCTATATCTTGCATATTGAGTTTAAATTCACGTAAAATAATTTTCCATAAATTTAAAGTCTATGGTTTATTATATCAAAACTAGTAGGGTAATTCCGGCAAATATGCCGTGCTGGGATCGCAGAAGTCAGAAAAAATAGAAGGAGTGGGGATAATTTTCCCACAATTACTCTGTTACATGCGTTTATATTAGGATTGTGTTATATTAGTATTGTGATTTCAGTTTCTTATTTTTAATATTAATAAAATTATTATGAGTTGAATCGATTTGTCACTGTGTTAAGTAGCGCTATCATAAATTATAATCTACAGAAAATGATTATTGTAGGACGTGCAAAAGACTTAGTGGTTATTTCGTGATACATGAGTGTAGAGGAATAGTAAAGTATATGTTGTAACATATATAACACACATATATATATATGTATAACACATATATATATATGTAAAATATAAATACTTTGCTCTTGTATTTTTTTTGTTTAGTTTATTGTGTTGTATATCCCACCTATTTAGGATGTATGGCATTGTTAACAGGCGGGATTTATGCCCAAAACGTATAAACTACGCAGAATTCAGTGCACTAAATACAATAAATGCATTACATGAAATATGTACCTCATGTCACACTTGTAATACATCTGGGAAGATGTAGATTGTAATTATTATTTATTATTATTTATTATTTCATATACATATTTATTATTTTTATTCCTTAATAAAATTTTATAAACGCATTTTATTATGTTATTTTATTATGTTATTTTACGTCTTATTTATATGCATTATTTGTAAATTTTTTATGATTCATACGTACCCCCCCCCTCTTTCCCTATAAGTAGTCATACATGTCACCCCTATGGGATATACGGCAAAAATGCAAAATCCTTTTTTTTAACACGCAATATAAATATTTTGGATTTCTAATATTTTTTCATAATAGTAGGCAGTACAAAGTTTTTTTAATATAGTTCATTTACTTTAAATATAATAAATAATATTTAATAAATTAAGTTTTTGATAGGTGCGACGTATATATTGGAGTTATCCTAAATAGGAAATAAAAATGACTGTGACAACAAAATAGGTCCTCCAATTGATCTATTTTATGAAATAAACTATTTGTGTTTTACCTGTAATACCTGTTTTACCTGTAAATTGTAGAAATATTCTCTGTAAATTAATATATTTTTATGAATTTTTGCTATATATATATTTTATAAAAATTCATAAAAATGTATTAATTTACAGGGATAAAATATAATTTAAATGTATAAATTAAGATAAATTTTTTATGAAGTTGTAGCGTGAAAGAATAATCAAATTACATTTATTTATGGTTTTATTTAAATTTAAATTTTAATTTTACGCTTGCAATAATAAATCATTCAAAAGAGAAGTTAGCTTTAGGGAAATATCTTTTTCTCAAAAGCATCAGATTATCGAATTTCTCAAGATGCTCATTGTCTTATCGGGATGTAATCATGTTCACGAATACAGTGAAGAGCCTAATTCTCCCTGATTTTCTTATATTTCTTTCTACAAGAATTTTTCTCTGAAGCGTTCATCAGAAATTCGTCGAAACATTCACAGAAATA
>Ga0157363_1003055_pt1 | contig 14986 bp, 9 predicted proteins | sample AttsexASBM1_FD_111477 | JGI IMG/M metagenome (GOLD analysis project Ga0157363, IMG submission 111477) | Fungus gardens microbial communities from leaf cutter ant in Ribeirão Preto, State of São Paulo, Brazil - Atta sexdens ASBM1 | ecosystem: Host-associated > Fungi > Mycelium > Unclassified ...
GAGAGAGAGAGAGAGAGAGAGATACTCTGTTCCGATAACTACGCGAGTCGACTACGCTGCGCATATAATTACGTTTTCTCTCATCCCGCATCAATTCGACGTAGTGCCACTTCGTCGTAATTCGTTTCCTACTTTCGTCCTCCTCGAATATTTCTTCAACAAGCGCGACCTTTCTCTCTTTTGCTCATATTAGATAGATCATTTCGAGAGAAAGAGAAAGAGAGAGAAGCGTAGCGTGCATTTTACCGCGACTGCAAAATTTAATGAAGTCACAGAGAACGGGAAAAAGTCCGTATCAGCATCAAGCGTAATTTAAGGAGGTCAGGATACGTCCGCTTTGTGCACATTCACCGAGCGTAATTCTTTATTAAATATTTCCGCCTATCACTTAAGATTTGTATTCAGTGATATGATTAGGATCGTCATTTCTTTGAAAAAAATTGCTGTATCTAACTTGAGCTTATATGCAGTAGTTTCTAAAAAAATTTATGTAACTAGAGTTTTATGTAATGTCGCAGAATACTACTTTATAGCTTATTGCAAAATCGATAGTTTCACCAACGAAAAATTCTTTTTCCGTTTACAATTTGCAGAGATGGAGTCGTGCGTCATTCTTGAAATTCTGCGCATCTATGCATTAATACATATGAATTTACATATCAAAATTTGTGTACTGTACCGCTATTATGTCACTATACATGTCGTATAAATTTACAAATAAAAATATTACCGAATAAAAATGCCGAGATCTTGTTCGTCACTGTGCCATTACCACAACTTTAATAGAGAACAAAAATAACTAAAGGAATAATTTTCCTGATTTTTCACTGCAACCACGACTGCATGTGAAAGTATACCGGGTCATATATAACGAAACGATTTTATCCGTTCTCACAGATTCAAAGGGAGAAATATCGAGAATTTTCTGAACTTTGACATGGCTCGCTCATAAGACGCGAATCGTTCGCTCATGCGAAAATCGTCGCGCTTTTGCTTTAAAGCCCAGCGACAGGATTTTTAATACCGCCGCGCTGCCAGCTCAACCAACCATCCATCCATCCATCCATCCATCCATTCGTCCATCCATTTATCGTTCCCGAAAATGCGACTTTACAGAATGAGTGCCAGGAACCACTTGACACTAATCACGATACGTGACCATCAAAAAGTCTGTGGTAGATCCTCGAGTGGACCATTCAATCACAAAAAGGAAATAGAATCAAAGAGAGCAATTAAAAGCCAACGTATCTACCGGTCTTCATTCTTTTATTCCTCTCCCATCTTTCTCTTTCCCTCTATTACTATCTGTCTGTCTATCTACCTATCTACCTATCCAACTTTGTCTCTCTCGCTCCCCACACCTGGTTCTTTCGCTGGCCTTTCGGACCTTTGCATCGTCCCTCAATCAAGGTACCCAGCATGCACACAGGTGCGCATATGTGCATATATGTGCATGTATGTGAGAAGATAACGCATCCGCGTGTGTACATAACCCGTCGGGATCCTTCCCTTGTTAGAAGTCATTTCAAACATTTGCTATATCACGATCGCTCGCTCGTTCACTCAGTGCTGCTCCAGCCGGTGCATGCGTTTCTTGCTCGCGGTCCCTCGAGCTAGGAGAAAAGACGTCCGGCCGTCGGAACGAGACTTCGATGGTCCCTCGACACGAATTAAAGACCCATTCGCGGTGCTATACCTACGACTGGCTCCGCTGGCTTCTTCTTGCTCGTCGTTTCTACGTATGCGGTATGCACTACGATGCGAGCTAACGAGCGTCTTAAGTCGTCTCGTAAATACGACGAATCATTCCGGATATTAGTCATAGATAAGAATTCTTGAAAAGCTTTGAAACGTTAATATATTCAACTCCTGCAGAAGTTAATAGGAGGATACACGATAATATGCAAATTCGAATTAAAATTAAATTTTTGTATAAATGCATGGGATATTTCAATATTCGCTTCATATTTTCAATGCAGTTTTTTGTTAAATATTCCAAAAATCAGTTTTTAGACAATGAGATAAATATTAAATAATTTCGACTGCACATATATTGAATTATTCATATAGACATACTGTCAATTTGTGAAGGATTTGAATATTATGGAAAAATTTTATTTTCACGTATATTTATATATATTCTAATGATAAAAAATAATAGAGATCAATCGAATTCTCGAAATTTTAACAAGTGAATATTTAATAAGGACGAGCAAGAATAAAAATTCTGCGCCCGTAATTCGTGCGTTATAATTTAACAAGGCAAATTATATTTAAGTCCTTCTTACATAATTTAACAAAACGTTCGAACATTTCGACTCAATTCAAGCCATCATTAGTGATATCCAAAATTTAAACAATCAATTATGTTTGAATTTTGGATATCGCTGATCGCTTGAATCGAGCTAAAACGTCCAAATGTCTTGTTAAATTATATAAGAAGAATTTAAATACAATTTACTTTGTATAAATTATAACGCATGAATTACCGTTCAGAATTTTTACTTTCATTTCGTCTTTATTGAATATTTATATTCTAACTTATACTTGATTGAAATGATAAATTTCCTTGGATGTATTTATATAATAACGATGGCGTTTATTAATGGTGATAATTATAAGATGCCTCCCAAAACTATTTAATTTATTTTGTATTATACGATTAATTTGATTAATATTATTATAATCGAGTTGTTCTGTGATAAATATCTTTGTAAGAGATTTCGATGTTTCAAAATTAGCAAAAATTTTCAAAGAGGTTCCAAGCTTTATATTTATTAATAGGTCTCTCATAAGATTTTGAAGACTCTCTAGAATTTGTATGTACCTTTAAATAATATTTAAAATAATAATTCGAAATAAGTTACCAAGTCGTTTGAAGATTTGTAAGGAAGAAGATAGAGTTACTAGGTATGTGTCCCATGAGGTTCCCAATGCATACCCGATGTATTTTTTAGATTATCCGAATTCCCCCATCTCCTTTCTCACTCCTTTTTGATCCGTTCTCTTTCCTGAATATAAAGGAGACCTACAGGTGAAAATGTATACCCGATGCACAGCACCAGCTTAGTCATCCTAAATGTGTCGTCGGACCTCGAGTAGGTAGAACAATGCCTGGCTCCATGCGTCACCCTCTTGTCTCATAGTCGCTGTCTCTTGGAATAAACGCGCTGGATGCTCTACGTTAAGAAGAGCGATTATCGTTGTTTGCCCTCTTACTGTTTATCCACTTAAAATAGAAGAACTTTCGAAACTAATTGCAACATTAATAACTGACTAAATTCACTAAACAATAAACATATTTCTAAAACATTGACGCTAAAACGCTAAATTTAATTTTTCAATTTCAAATATATTCTAAGCTCTTTAAAAAAAGAAATTAGACAGTAATTATATTGAATATTGTATTGAATATCGTGACAATTAACTTCATAAAGTCTGTTGTTCTTTCTTTTATATATAAAATTTTCTTCTTATAATACAATTCCATGAAATAATTTTATTGTTTAATTAATTACTATCTCATTAATGCCCATAATTCGATCAGCAGGATTTAAAAAATACTTCTGAATCAGTAAAGTTAAAAAAAAACAATTACAAAAAGTTATCGCCTTTCTTTTGTAACTTTTTCTATAGAATTCGATTGACATTATCAGTTTCCTTCTATAGTCAATATATTAACAATTTGTTTGCAACAAATTTGTTGCAAAATTGAATTTTGTATGCTTTTTACATAAGAAATGTTTGAAATTTTGTAATGTCCTTTTTATTAAAATATTTTTAGTAAGAAATTTTTTCATGGTTCTATTTTCAATCAGTCTTATTTCCAATTGTTCTTTTTATTCTACTCTTGCTTTGATAAATAAAAACAGGAAATTATTTTTAAGTTAACACTGAACATTTTTGAGATTAAAAGATTAAAAGTCAAAAGATTATTTGTAAATCATATATTTCGAGAGATTCGACTGAGATTTATTTTAATTAATAGCATTCAATTGCATGTAGGCGAACACGATGCAGGCGTAAAATCCCTCCGGGATTCACGAAGAGACTTGCGAAGAGCCAAGGAAGCTAATCGCGTATCTATCTCGTTTCTCGTCGCGTCATGTTGAGACGACAGACAACCCTGCGTAATTTATCGCACCGTTTACATAATCGAAGAAGCCATTGTTGGGTGAAACATATACATTCGCAGCGGGATGCATGTTTTGTCACGATTCGAGAATGAATTCTGGAGAGAAGGAGATAAGTAATCGTTGGCAAGATATCATTTTTGCCAAAAAAATTGGGAATGAAGCATCGAATAGCCACCAACTCTAACTTTGAGAAAAAAGGAATCTACACGAATATATTATTCAATTATCCAAGCGTAGAAATGCACGTCCTCTCACATTATTCAACGAATAATACACAACTGTATATATTATCATATTTTCTCTTATAGTACTACTGTTAACGGAATATATATTATACATAAATATATATTATAATGCATATTATAATGCATGTCAGCAATCATTTTAATAATTTTAAAATTTTAATACTATATTTTATTTATATAATTTTTTAGCGATGAAATGATTGTATAATCAATCCCAAAATTAAATGATTTAAATTTTAATTTAGAAATTCTGTTAAAATAAAACTAACAAAATAATAAAACATTAAAAAATAATAAAAATGAAATATTTGTTATTTATTTTTAAACGTAATTCAAGTCATATTTCAAAATCTTACGTTAAATGTTATTGCAATTTTTTAAACGTCTTTCAAAAAAAACATCAATTATAAAATTGTTAAAGAGAATTGTTAAAAGAGAATTTGTATTGTGTGACATTTTTAAATATATTTGTTTACAAAAAATAGTCCAAAGTGCTGGACAAATAGCTTGATTATCACCTTGATCATACAAACAACGTTTCGCAAAGAAAATTATGAAAACTTCTTAATCGAATAACAACGAATGTCGCATCGTGTATTATAATCATATGCAATAACTATTACGTCATCGAGATAAATGGACTGATGATTGATTTGATAATGTAAGAGTGTGCTATCTTCAACTTCAAAGGCTAATTAATTTCCGAGATGACGATAAACATTGTATTAATCACCTCCGCAATTACGAAGAAAGCAACATGTTCATGACATATTTATGACGCATAAAAAATGAAGTAACGCAAAATAAAAGGGAAATAAACATTACAATTTTTGCAAACGTAAAATGCGCCACTTGTTTTACTGTAAACTGATTAATGTGTGGATTTTCGGCGAGCTCATTGGACATTTGCCGAGGATTCTCATGAATTATAGACTGGATATTCAATACGAGTGCCAAAGATATCCATCACATTTTCATGCTTTCTTTATAATATGGTATGTAAATGAACTTGATTTCACTTGCTTTCACAAAAAGAATCTTCATTCTTTAATCATATCTTTGTTTTCTGTAACCTATATCCATAATTACAAAATAGTGATGATAATTTTAATTATATAAACATTTCAACTTTATAATTATTATATTTCAACTTTAATTTATAATCATTTTGTTCGCATTATCATATTGTTTTGCACATTTGCAATTTTATAACATATCATATATTATAACATTATAATTTTACATCGGGGAATTGTAATTTTTGATTGAGTTGAAAGATTTTTAATATGTTATATCGCACAAATACAACAATATTTTCTTTCTACTCTATAATCCATGTCTGTAATTATATAATATTGATAATTTTAATTATATAAACATTTCAACTTTAATTTATAATTATTTCGTTCGCATTTTACATATTAACATATTATTTTGCGCATTTTCAATTATATATACATACATTATATATATATATATATATATATATATATGTGTGTGTGTGTGCATACGTGCGTGCGTGTATTGTTACAATTTTATATCGATGAACTGTGATTTTTAATCAAGTTGAAAGATTTTTACTATGTCATATCGCACGATTAAAACAACATTCCACAAACAGCGATATTAGCTCGAAAAATATACCGGAAATATTACCATAGAAGAATTTATAATGGATGCGCAATTTAAAGAGACGTTAATAAATGGACGGCGGTGTAAATATTGGGTTAAAGTCGGCAGTTTCGAATTCGATTTCTCGAAATGTATATCGTGCTATGCGGATTGCGTTTAAAATTGATAGCCTGATCAATGACATCCACCTCCTACAATTGAATCTTCTGATAAATTCCCCATTTATCTCGACACGCAACTTCCACGAGACCAACACCTCTTGCATACGCTTGAGTCGAATAATTTCTCGAATTGTAATGTCGTCGATAAATCAATCCTCGTCGGTCTCATCCGCGACGCGATTGTATTCGCACGTACAATACCGCGTTAACACGCTCGAAAAGTTACACGTTAATTCAAAAGTTTTCTTTAGAACGGCAATTCTTTGACATGGCGTAAAAGTCGCTTTTTAACACCTATATCAACCCTCGGTCTTCACACTCGTTTTTAATTATCTTCTTCCTCACATTGGAGCACAGCTTGCCTTTACTAACTTACGTGGTAAGCACCTAAAAGGTGTAAAATAGTGAACCACGCAGATAGTGGTGCAAGAGAAAATACAGAAAAATTTCAAATCAACAGCTTAAAAATTTCATTAAAATTAAAATACATATTTATATCAGTTAAACTCTTAAATGTCAGAATGATCCTTGAATAATTTATCATCTATCGATTTTTTTTAACAATTTATCAAAATCTAGGCTTAAAGTTAATTAATTGATAATTACTGTTCAAAGCGCTACAATAATAATAAACTAAATTTATTTATAATGTAATAAAAGAAATCGATTTCCAAAGTAGATTCATATGTGGGTATCGTGAGTTAATTTCGAAAATAACTCGCGATAGTTACTCCCCAACGGGCACGTAGAATGACCGTTCAATATTTAAATGTTTAGCTCGACTTTCGAGCTTCGGGTTTTATCGTGAATCGAAAAGCTAACAAAAAAGAGCTCTCTCGAACGCGTTACAATACTCCTGTGTCCATTCTCGCGCGCGACTAAAAATATTCTCTCTCACCGCGTTAAAATTCCGAGGACCAGTAGTCGCTCTTTGTATCGGATATATATCGGGAGCGCACCGCAGGATGCATCTGGGAGAAGTCTAGAAAGAGGTGTGCAAGGTGGTACAATATAAAATCAACCGTTCATTTAAATATAAACGAGCCGCGTTGGACAAATACATTTCGTCAGAACGATGAACACGTTATCCCCCGCACCTCTAATTCACGGTCTCTTCTCGTATGCATCAAGACGATGATACAATGCCTTGGTATAAGCCATATTTACATATCTTGATACATACACACATATGAAAAAAATCGATGGCAGTCACGATGGCCAATCAGAAAACAGAAGGCAAGCCCTACGCACAGACGTTGTACGTGTACGTCATCGCTCCGGATATATGGCATATATAGGGTGTTCCAGACTTCTCAAAAAGTATTCCAGAGAAGACAGAGGAATATCAGATGAATAGATATCGTAGAGACATGATTGTGACTCCTTTCAAAGAAATTTAAAAAGTTTCGAATGGCTGATAGTTAATAACACCTGTATCATTAGAATGCACATAAGATTCGAATTATAAATGTATATATAATAGACGTCACTCATAAAATAAAATATCTAATTTTATAAAGCGAAGATAGATATCAGAATAGATAGATATCAGAATCTGTATTTCTACCTCGTATTTTGCGAGCTATTTTTTTTGATTATTTTTTTCTTTAAAGAAAATATACAGAAAAATCTTCATTTATCAATATCATCATTTTTCCAATTTCCAAATTTCCATTTCTCGATCAACAAGCTCCGAATAAAATTTTCGTTGTAATAAAATTTGCTTAAACTTATTTAATTTAAAAACAGTTTGTTATCAAATCATAGAATATTGAGAAAATCATAAATCATAAAATTTTGAAAACATGATCTATACTAACATTTATTTCTTATTTTTATACTGCTTTATACAATATTTAAAAAAATCTCTTTTTTAAACTTAAATAAAATTAAATTTTAAATAAAAACTTTTTAAGTATACTTAAGATTAAAAGCGGGTATTTAAGAAAAGTCGGTAAAAATTGAACTTTTCTATTAAAAGTAATAAAATATATCATTTCCTAAACAAAATTCTTGTTTAAAAAACATAATTTAATTTGAATTAAAAAAGATTTTATTATACGATATTTTATTATTATTGATTTTGTTTTTTTTTTCAACTATTCATTTAATAAATACGATTTATTAATTAGATATATCTTTTTTGCATAAAGTACGTAAATATATTTTAGTATTACATATTAAAAACACGTTTAAACATTTTCATAATTTTGACCAGTTTATGTTATCGGATGAAGTCCGGAATAGTAAAATCTGAAATTTACCATTTTTTTTTCATTGGATTTTTTCAGTCAATCCTGGTCTTTCGTATTCTGATCTTTAATATTGAAAATATATTTAAAAAAACTTAATTTCCAATTTTGTTATCAATGATAAAGGATGCTTTAATAGTATTAAAATGCTAGAGACACCTTATATACATGCAGTCGAGTACTGACCGCCTTGTTCGCGTTTATAATGCTTATTCGGCCGTGTGTTAAACAGTTCGCCGAAAAGAGCACCTACTTAAGTCCACCTTCTCCCTTTTTTCGTTCCCTCGGCTTTTATCGGCTTTTGTCATCATACAAAACCGTAAATTCTCCTCACATTTCATTCAGAGGAATAACGAATCGCTTGTTTCTTAGAACGGCGATACATGGCGCGGAAGAAAGAGAATGTAGGGGAATCCAGGGGGAGATCAGGGTTTATCGTAAACGACCAATTTTATTCTCGCCACGAGAGCTATTCGTCGCGCGAAGACGTCTAGACATTATTATTTAGAAGGGAATCAGGCTTCAACGAAAGAGAGAAATTTGCGGCTATCCCGCAGGAGACACTCGATAGAATAGGAAGGGGGATCGTGTCATGGAGTTGGCTATCGATGCTTACTGAGAACGACTACCGGTTATGGCCCGCCATCGAAGTCGGACTATCGATATTAATATTTGATACTAGACTAGAGAGTCCTAAACGTTTTGCGTCTTTAGTTTTTGCTGACTTTACGCACGATCATAAAATTCATAATAACAGATAATAATGGAGAATAATATTAAAAAAGAAATGTTTAATTTTAAGATACTAAAATGTTCTATTTTTGTCTCCGTTCTTTAAACACTTAAAGATGTTTTAGTTTTGAACTTTTTCAATAAAACACTATATGTCTTAAATCCAAACACATAGTATTTTGTTTATTGAAAAAGTTTAAAATTAAAACTTTTAAATTAATCTTTAAAAGGGTTAAACACTCCATATTCGATAAAGAATATACTATAAACTTATTATTAATAATCGTAAGAATTTAAAGAATTAATTACGAACCGAAGCGATGAAAAGCGGAGTGGAATATTAGTATCCAAGACAACCAAAGCCAGAAAGTTAAAGTCTGAAACAGAAATATACATACATTACGAAAATATAAAACATTACGGAAATTTGAATATCAATCGTAATAAAAAAAGACAGGACATAAAATTCCTTTCTTTATTCGAAATAAATGCTCAGCTTAGAAATAAACGTTACTCGGAACTGAAACGTTATCCTAATAGATGATAAACCCCTGATATTTTTCCCCAACTATTATTTGACTATCTATTTTTCTGCATCATACCCCGCTCTTATCCGATAATATCATAGGACAGAGCACTACTGTGTCTCATGAATTGGCCATCGAGCGACGGTCTGCCATTTTCGAAATATCGATGCTCGGCGGAGGATCATCTCTATCTCCGGCATATCGTTCGGTATCGTTAAGAAAATGATAGTTCCCGGCGCGAATCGGCGGGAAAAATGAAACAGCAGGTGCTCGCATCGGAGTACGCAGGCAATCTGTCAGTAGGTGGGTCCGTGTAATCGCGCAGCGCGCCGATTCTTATACGTTATGCGTTGCGTGCCGCTGTTCTCAGGACGATTTAAACTTTCCGTGTCCTCCCGGCGGCGCAATTATGAGAAGTGGAGGACGCGAAATTGGCCGAGTTTACCCAACATCGACGTGTTTAACATTCATTAATTTACTAGGTCCATAATTTTTCATTCAAACTAAAATTATACCGCGCGGTACTTTGCGAGAAAAAACCCTCCACATACGTGCATATGCGTTGTGTGCAAAGAGTAGGAGGAAAGCGCGGTAGAAGATGTTGAATTTAATCTCTTTCATGAATAGATTATTTCAAAAATCTTCGTTATATGGACACAGTTAGCATTTTGTGTTCTGAAGTATTTCAAATGATATATCGAGTGATACCGAGATCTTGATCGTCAATATAACTTCTAATAACGTGTTCGATTGGACATACTAATAGCAGTTTTCATTGGCAGAACTAATGCGCATTCAGTGCACATTAAAGCTGTTATATATGTTATTCTAAATGTAAGAGTGAGATATCTCAATTGATAAAATGTCCAATGTGTATTTTAAATAGCACAATAAAATATATTGAATATTTCGCGGTTCCAATCGTTTCTATATATTTTTATTAAACGTACATCTTTATGTCGATTTGTGTACAACGGCTTTAAAATGCACAGAGTGCGCACTAGTGCATACTAAAGCCGTTATACACTAATTTAAAAGTAAAATGTTCGAATTATAAGATACAGATTTTACTTAACAAAAAATTTACTAAAAATTTCATGTTTAATTTAATGTTATCGTATTTATGTTAAATGTACATTTTTACGTCATGGGTACGATGGCTTTAATGTGCATCAGTGCGCACTGAATGCATTCAATCGAATTCGCTATAAGAGTAAATTTAAAACACAAACTAAGAAGAAAATGTGTAAGATATATAAGGAAATCCTGCATAAGAAATCAAATAGCATGCTTCGAGAGAGAGAGAGAGAGAGAGAGAGAGCCACTTAGTTACGCCGCCGCCCTCTTTTCCTCTATTCCTCGCGTGTGGATTAGAGCACCATTATTTTTTTTCTGTCTATAAAAGACAAAGGCGTTCAAGCAGGACGCGTATCAATTTTGGCCCAATTTTCAGCGATCTCGCTGAAAGACTTGTAATCATGCAAATCCCCTGCGATCGTTCGTGCTTGAAGGCCAGCGTTTGTTAACGAAGATTTTTCTTTTCCCGTCGCCGTATCGCGCGAAACAAACGATCCACGACGGTTATTGTATGCGACTCAACGCAAGGCGGCGGCATCCAAGGAAAAAATCTATGTCGGTTCTTTATCCAGGCAGGTTAGGTTTAACTGGAATAATCGCTTTTCTGAGGAAATCCTTGACACCCATCGCGATTTGCTTTCCGTGTTTCAAGATTGACAATAGGCCGTTTCAAGATTGAAGGACGGTACGAAAATCCGCAGTTTTGTGCAAAAGCCGCTTAAAATTCTTTCCCTGGACTGGTATAAATTTGTGCAAGTGTAAAAAAAAAAGAAAAAAATCATTATATATACTACGAAGTTATGAAATATTCATGTTTGTTTAAAAAACAAAAAAAACTCGGAATATATTCGCCTCTCTTTCGTAAAATTCTCTAAATAAATAATATTGGCGAAATGAATGAAGCTTTATAAAATGTAACAGAGGAAAATATTTATATCCGTCCCAGCTCAATAATTGTAGCGAGAAAAAAGGGAAATGATAACTTTATTTTATAACAATCAATATTATTTTGTGAGTTGTATCAATTATAAGTTTCCATTTTAACAAAATGTTCAGATAAATACTATGACGTTCAATTTGTATAACTACACACAAATATTTCTTTAAATAATATTTTATTTAAAGTAATTTGAAGATAAAGCTCATGACAGATTTCTCTTATTTTATTAAAAAATCTTATTTTTAAATCAAATATTATCTCTTCTTTTTAAATATGTGGCACGAATTTTGTATTATGTGCCAAATAAATACGTATTAATTTAAACGTTTGTAATTTTTAACGTTTTAATTTTTAAAATATCTAATAGAAATATCTGATTTCACATGATAATTTCTTTCAGACATATATAGAACATTGTTATTTTATCTCTATTATCTTCTTAAAACATTAATAATTAATGTGAAAGAGTAAGAGAGAGAATCGTAATTATTATACATATAAATAATTACGATATAATCAATCGCATTAATGATTATTAACAATCAGTAATATTGCATATATTATTAAGCAATATATTTAATACATTATATTAATGCAACTAATAACGGTGCATCGGCAAATGCATCTCTTCCATAATAAATCAGTTCATAATAGTTCGATTTGATAAAATCGAAAATCGATCGAACGTGAACGTGTTAAATCCTTTAGTAAATGGAGATTATCGCCTCATGATTAAATTCTTGGTTCTATCGTTCGATCAAGAAACGGCATCCTACGATCGTGTGTGACCGCTATTATTGTGGTCTGCCGTCCGGCAACCGTCACGCATAGCTACGCGCGCGTAACGATCGCAGGAGACTTCCGGAAAAGAAAGAAAACTCGGGCAGCGTAATAATCCCGTTTGAAAACTACAGACGACTGTGTGCGCAATTACGGTAATGCGGCGCAAAGACGAGAAGAGAAAATAGAAAAAGAGAAAAATAAGTTTGTAACTCTTGGACGAACATAATATCAAAATAACACAGAATACACAGTTTAGTTTTAAAGGAAATTACAAAATTGAAAAAAATATCTTTCTTCTAGTGTCCGAGTCTAATTTCCAATAACATTTAATACATTTCAATTACTTTAATGGCCGATATATAAAGTATAAAAGTCGATATATAAAGTTATCTGACGAAGCAATCCTTTAATTGTTTCGCATAATACAAAAATAAACGATTCTTTCTTTTTGCGGTTGAAGAGAGCAAGTGAGAGAAACAGGGAAGATCGAGTAGAAGCATTTCTCTCTTGAACGGTAAAATTCTTTGGAAGGACACCAACAGACATATATGATGCACACGAGCGTGTAAATTGGAACGTGAAAAATGTAAGAGACAGGCTCAGTGAAAGAAAGAAAGAAAGAAAGAGAGAGAGAGAGAGAGAGAGAGAGCCGTTTTCGTCACTTTTCTCTGCTTCCGGCACACACACACACAACACACACACACACACACACACACGCGCGCGCGTGCATCGTCGAACTTTCCGTGTTCTCTTCGCTTTTCTCTCGCGACCGTGAAAAAGAAGGGGCGCGCGCGCGCGCGACAGATACACCTCATACACCACCACCTCTTCCCCCCCCGCTCTCCCCTCCGAGCACGAGAACTCGGCGGCTCTCAGTTCTCCCGCGAGTGAACAGTTGCAGCAGCTGAATATTACATCGCGCCGGCACGGTACACGCAATTGAACGTCGAGTCTCCCCCTACGTACGTACAAGTACATACACATAGCGCTTATGTCGAGCGTTATCCCGAGGCATAACTCATGTACGCTCGCGCGGACGCGCAACTCTCAACACACCCTCCCGCACACAACAAACTTACGAGCAACTAATGTTTGCCATAGTCGCGGGAATTAAGGATGCGCTCTATTCTGTCCTCTCCTCTCGTTACGACGGTTGCTTAGCCGAGGTCACATGCATGTATCGGGTCCCCGGTGTTTATGCTCGATATTATGGAAGTTATCGTCGTAATAGCGTTTTAGTTTTATACTTTCTACACCGTGCGTTATCTCTCACTCCCCTGCTTCTCTCCACCTCGCATCATTTTACGAAGCGATAAAATTACGAAGTCGAATTGATCACCCACTAGACGACTATCCTCTGCTTCATGGATGTATTTATGACCGCGATAGCACGACACCGGTCGAACAGGCGAATCCATGAATCCACCACTGCGAAATAATCATTTTCATCTGTCGTTTTTTATTGTGAGCCGACTGTCGCGGGATCGACAAGCGGTGAGGTAGTTTCCCAAAACCGCGATTGCCAATTTTTTGATTGTCGCGCGCTCACAAAGGGAGGTACTAGCTGTCACTGATGACAGATTCCGTTAAATCGGAAGAGCGGAAATATTCTCTACGGAGAAGTCGAAATGTGTCGGTTTGAAGTTGAGCATTTTGTGCCCGATCAATCTCCGAAATTTGTCCGCTGACATTTCGAAATAGAGAGAAAGAGAGAGTGATTGCATTATGTATTTGGAAATGTTATATCGATTGGATGATGTTATGCAAAAGTGATTTAAATAATTCAGTAGTTTTGAGTAAAATGTAGAATTGGACTTTGTCAACTCAATTATCTGCGTCCGATTATAATCCATTTTAATCAATTGCACAGATTATCAAATTAAGTGTATAAAATTGCTCAATTATAATCCGATATAATAAAGGGTATAATAAAATGACTTTTTTATTAAGTTAAGCTAATCAAATATAAAAATAAAAAACATCTCAAGCTCGTTTCTGCAGCCGTTTGGATAATTCAATTTTAAAAGTGTCAATGATAACAACTAAAAAGATTTTCTACCATTACTTCTGCATCAAACAGCTAAATCGAAGAACATAGACATGGGCGTATGAGAAATTGAATTATCACTAAAACCTAACGACTAACTTTCTTGCCTCGTATCTACCTGATTGATCAGGCATATGCTGAGTATATCTTTTTTTCATATGCAGATACGATCGAAAGTTCAACGTTCTGCAGTTTAAAAGTTCATTTCTTAGTTACCGTAGTATATATTGTACAATACGTTACGTTCACATGCGAGTACTGTTAGCGACAGAATTTGTCGACGTTGACATTTTTGACATAAAATATTTAATGTAAGAGAGAGATGCAATTTTATTGAGATTATTATATATCGGAGACACTAGTTTCCGACTTCCTGTTTTCGACATATCGTGTTTTGTATAAAAGTTTTAACCTTTAACCTTTTCGCGATGACGGGACTGACTGATAAACGTTA
>Ga0157363_1003057_pt1 | contig 14985 bp, 9 predicted proteins | sample AttsexASBM1_FD_111477 | JGI IMG/M metagenome (GOLD analysis project Ga0157363, IMG submission 111477) | Fungus gardens microbial communities from leaf cutter ant in Ribeirão Preto, State of São Paulo, Brazil - Atta sexdens ASBM1 | ecosystem: Host-associated > Fungi > Mycelium > Unclassified ...
AGGTTAACCAAATCCTACCTCGTGCCCATAACCTGTATCGGCGCGAATATCGCGCGGGTATGTTTCAGCTGTTATGATTGCATTATAATTACCATGTTAATAAAGCAACTATATTTCGCGACAAATCTTGTCTTTTAAAATAGATTTACGATCTTTAAATTATTTAGAAACTAGATTTAATGAATTATGATGATATAAGGTTTATACACTTATTAGATCATACACTTGACTATAAATATACAGCGTCCTGAAAAATTGACGTAAACGTTTTATATCTAACGAAAAATAAGTTAAAATTATGTTGAGAAATAATAAGTGTTATACCTGTGCCTTCCCTATACAATATTTATTTGTATGACAATTTTAATATATTATTTTCCTTTGATTCTATTATTACTAATATTCTTTTGAAGGAATAATTTAAGGATATTTTATATTTATAATCAAGTATGTTATTCCACATAATACTTTTCCGAGAGATATTCTAGGGAATGGAGATACGTCTTCAGAATGTAAGAAGTTAGGTTATAAGAAAGATCTCTGTGATTAAGATGTTTCTTGGAGATTATTATGTAGGATAGAATTCAAGGATTTCAGAGACTCTCTTTATAATTTCTTAATCTCTAGCTTATAAACCGAATATATGTGAGATGAGGCTCAAGGTCAAATTTATATTAATTACAGCCATTTTCTAATGTAGGATGGTTTACAAGAGACACAGATATAGTGAATCATTACTCCTTATGGGCTTTCTACAATAAATCATCATCCACCATTATCTAAGCTTAAGCTGTAAGAAATTGACTAATCACAGTCAAATGTTAGAAGAATAATCAAGTATCATTGATCAATTTCTTATAGCTTAAGATTTAAAGCTTAGATAATAGTTTATTGTAGAAAATGCATTATTGTTTGCCAATGATAAAGAAAGATGAAGATGACACTGTCTTTTGCTGAAAAACACTAATATATTGTTAGTTCTTAAAATTTATAATTTACATTATATATACAATAGATTTTCAATACTAGCAATTTATGTTTAAATACAATTTACGAGTTGATTGCTCTTATACCGAGCTCTTATACATTACCCTTCAAATCCTATTTCAGTTATGCCCCGAAACTTTCGACTTCTAGAGGAGCTAGAACAGGGCCAGAAAGGTGTGGGTGATGGCACAATCAGTTGGGGCCTGGAAAATGACGATGACATGACTCTCACGCATTGGACTGGTATGATAATTGGACCACCTAGGGTAAGATATTTTTTACTAGTGTAGTTTGCCATCATTGCGATAACATGTATCATCTTTTTATGTTTACGTTTTATAAGATATAAATTTGCTTTCAAGAAAATGTAAATACAAACTAATCTACATTACGATACTTATGTTAATATATATGTATTTTTTACTTTTCTCACATCAATATCAAATAAAATTTCCATGACACTTAAATGAATAATTAAAAACAATTTTTATAAATAGTTTGAGTTATAAATAGTTGATTAATAATAATTATATATTTTATATTATTAAAATATTCATATATATTGGAACAAAATGATTGTAGGAATTAATTGCATCAATGTGATTCTACAAAAATATTAAAGTTTAATTTTTTTAAATATTTTGTTGATATGTAATTAATATGTCATATCTTTTAGACACCATATGAAAATAGGATGTATAGTTTGAAAATTGACTGTGGTCAAAGATATCCAGATGATGCCCCTAATGTAAGATTTTTAAGCAGAATCAATATGAATTGCATTAACAGTGCCACTGGAGCTGTAAGTATATAAAATTGTAGTGTACATTTCTATTAAGATAAAGAACATATGTACTTAATGTAACATGAAATTTTCATACAAGGTGGATAATCGCAGCGTTCCGGTCCTTGCAAAATGGCAACGAGAATACACAATTAAAACAGTTCTTCAGGAACTCCGTCGTTTGATGACGTTGAAGGAAAATATGAAACTTTCTCAGCCTCCGGAAGGCAGCACTTTTTAGCCTAACCGTATGAACAGAGATATCTTCCTTTTTGCAATAGCATGAGGCGAGATTTAATAAAGGTACCAAATAATATTAAAAGGGTGCCCGCTGAAAATATATGTTAAAAAAGAAATAAAAAAAAACTCGAAAAAAACAGCTTTGTGAAAGAAAGGAGGTAATAGCTTGGAAAGTTGAATGAGTGTATCGAGTTCATGTATAGATTAGATAGAAAAAAATGACAAAAACGCATTTGTCAAGCACAGCTGGTTCTTTGTCGAAATTTTTCACTAAAAAGTAGTAATATTTTCCTGGAACCCCGATTTCATTGCATATAATTACATCATATTCGCGCACGAGATAATCCAATACGGATGCGAATTGATTTAAGAAAACTTTGCTCCAGCTTTTCAAGCTAGTACAATGTAAAGCGGAAAAAATCCATATTTTGAATCTTAAAAAACTGGAGACACAGTCTATGTAATAAAAAATCAGTAAGAATAACTTATGCCTTTAAAGTTTTTTAATGAGAGAAGAAGAGTAACGTCTGGTATTGCCGTTATAAGATTTCTCTTCTGTTTGCGCGCAAGTGCCATTTCATCTCTTGCAGAGATGTCTCTCTCTCACTCAATGCTGCGGTAGAAAATTTGTGAATTTTGGACCATCGTAAATCTGTATGTCTATTTTATTTTTCCGAGCTGCATATACTGTTTAAACTAGCGATTTACAATGAAATAACGTATATGTCTGAAAAATTATGTCCTTAAAAAAACGGCCTCTCTCTCTTTCACGCTAAACGAATTGCGTTTCGTAATTGATGAGGAGACGTCGCTTTGTAATTGAAGCATGCATAAATTTGATTTGTAATATCTCGTATATAGCGAACAATATATACAATGCTGCATGGTAAAGTACATCAATGTATGAAGCATCGTGTGAATGAGATCTTTTAGTCGATATCATATTTAGACATATTGAAAGTATACTACTTACCAATGTGTATTTGATTGTTAAAATGCAACAGGATTATAAAGTAAGCAGATAAATAACTTACTGTTTAACCCAAAAGCTTCATGATTGATGTATTATGAATATTAATTTTGTTATAATTCTCCGAATCATATCTAATTTCTAACATTACTTTGTAAAGTACAAGAGTTGCGTATTATAACAAAATCAGTTTATTTTAATCTTTAGTGCAATCACTATAAATTCATGAATATTGTTGCTATAAATCGAATTATATGCGATCTATTAATGATTGATGATGTTTAAGTAAATATGTTCCAGGAAGAAAATAATTGTTATTACAATGTCAAGATTTATATTATTCAATTAATCGAAAGGATGTTTTATATCTAAAGTTTCACCAAAGTAGATTTTGAAATATCTCCACGTTTAATTGTATAAATATTTTCTAATTACGCGAACGAAAATTATACACACCTCTTTATCCGCTTTGCATTTCAGTATTACACTATCGATAATATAATAGTGTAATTTATAAATCATCCTATTAAAAGAATAACAAGTTATAGCTCCATGTGGACGAAAACAAGCTTAAGGAGAATAAAGTGATTTCCTTAGAAGTAAGCGTTTCCTATGTTTCTTACCCATATATTAGCAACTTTTTTTAACTTTTGAATAAATCGTTGTTTTATTGAAATTAAATAACTTCGTAACATATTCAGACTTTTGCAGATATTTTATCCTTAATCTTCGAAAATGAGTTAGATGAAAACTTTTAATTGAAATAATTGTAAAAAATATTGCATAATCACATAATAAAAACTAAAAAACTTACCAATAATAAATAAGAATGATATATTCAGTTAATTGAAATATATATATCCTTTGATTTTGTAGACTTAAATGTCCATAAATATCTCTATCATTTTGTGAGTTACTTAAGATTGTAAATAAATCATGTGTCTCATCAAGGGAATGGACATTACTTATGTTTAACAATTTATTTAAATCAGACGATGACTCCATTTGGTAACTATGTACAATATTTAATTTAATAGATTTTGGTAGTGATGACAAATTGACAGTTCGTCAAATATATGAATAAGTTTAAATCTTCAGAGAGGAGCCACAACTTGCCGGATACATTGTTTAAATTGTGAAACTACATTCTGATACCAGCACAAGCTAACATCACGGCGTCAATTTCCAAGTGGCTAACGATATTTTTTGGGAACAAACATTAGTTTTGTACTCTTTATAGTCGACCACTTGTGTCGCTTAAGATAGTATGTAGTAACCAAGAGAATTGCAAATATTCCAAGACCCTATAAACAATCAATGTTAAAATAATTAAGATAAAATGATAAAGTAAAATAAAATTTGCAGTGATATTCAGTTCACCTTAATAGTCATTTGTTTTCGTTCATCAAATTCATGATTGGCAGTCCACATTAGGAATGTGGTAATATCTTTTGCTACTTGAGAAGCAGTTGCTGGAGTACCATCTTCATATTCTAAGATTTCGTTATAAATAGCCTATACGAAGGAATAGAATTGATTTATTATTATTTTTATTATTATTAATGGATGTATCAAGTTCAGTCGCTAATTGTATCAGCTTCTATATAAAAAAATGTGAATGACTCACTTGTGCCATACCAATGGCACCACCTGGAAAATATGGATTGAAATATTGTCCGTCTCTTAAAGTTATACCAGCTGGTGCATCACAATATCCAGTTAGCAAAGAAAAAACATAGTTCTGAAAAATATGTAAAATATATTTTTAATTAAATTGTGGTATTAATAGAAGTACTTTTATCAAAAATTTCAATGGAAATCGATTAAAAATTTAATTTCTTGATTGCACAAATTCTATATATTATTAAAAATTTACTTGCCTCTCCATTGTGCCTGGCATTTATTATGTAAGATAAATCAGGTGGATAAGCACCATTATTCGATGCCCTGGCAGCTTCTTCATTCGGATATGGAGATGGTATGTAATCATACAATTTTCCTGGACGTTTATAATACTCTCCTATGTCGTTAGGGCCATCTTCTACCTATGTATCACATAGAAGTTTGTTACTATATTAAATCTTGTATTTTACACAATTATAAATATACGAGATATTTCTTATAGTAATAATTTCTCATAATATTATAAAAGATAATACCATGACTTCTTCCGCGAGAGCTTTGGCTTCTGCTTCGGTATGAGTAACATCAACAAGATGACGATATGCTACATATTGCAAACTGTGACAAGCTGCACACACATTCTTGTAGACTTCCCATCCTCGTCGCATGCTACAAAATTAGATTAATAACAACAATAACACATATGCATAATTCATTGTTAGCATTTAAGAATTATTATACCTAGCATGATCTAATGAATTGAACCATCCATAAAAATCCCATTTATACATTGGAGGATGAGCTATCAATTCACCAGCTTTTACCGAGCTATCTAAAGCATAGATGAAGGCACTGATGCCTCCGGCAGTTACTCCTAAGCATGTTAATAACTGTAATTAAAAATGTTACAAGTAGGTTTCACTTTTTTTTAATAATATAATTTGTATATTGTCACATATTATATAACATTGTTGTATATTGAAAATATAGGTAAAATTATCTAGTAATATAGGTAAAACTAGTCTGTTAACTTACTAACATACTAACATATGCAGTTTGAGGGAACGCAAAATTGATTCTGACATTAAAGGGATTGGATATGGTTGGGATATCTCTTGATCCAAGTTAAATTAAATTCACATACCATTTTCCGACTCCTAGGCCATTCTTTTATAGTGGAAAAATTACTGGTCTGCAAAAACAAAATTTAAAGTATAAAAAGTTCAAGTATAAAAAGTTTAACATATTCCACAATGGGAAGAAAACGATTTGCAATGTTATTCTACATGTATTCATATTTCTATTTTTTTCCTTCCTTTACAAGTAATTAATTTGATTTTACTATAATTATTTAAAAATTTATAATTATTTAAAAATTTAAACATATATCTTTTATTTAAAAAATTATTTAAAAAATATATATATTTCTTATTTATATGTCATTTTAAATAATTGTTATAAAATATTCACAAGAGATATATCTTTTGTATATCAAATACAAATTGAACAATGTCTACCTAATAGTTCTTCAAGTTAAAGATTAATATATATGCTTTTAGATTAATATATATTCTTATAAATCTTAATATGATCTAATCATAATATGATATAATCAAGTAAAAAAGAACATACTTAATGAACTGTTGAGCATAAGTACATTCTTTAATCAACATTTAACACTGACAATTGATGACATGACAGCACAATTGTCTACAATTAGGCGATAAAATTCATTCATACAAATTTTGTGGTGACAGCGAACAATATAGTCACTTGTGCCACTGGCCGCGAATAATGCATTAGCAACGCATGTTTGATATCATGGCAGCATCCCGGATTTTTCGATATCGCTCACTATTACATAACATCTATTGAAGTGCCATCGAAATCGTTATCGCGTTGATGTCGCGTACCTTCAGGCTCTTCGCCAGCGTCTCGACGTGCAAGAAAGTTCTGCAGGGAACGATATCACCAAGAAAGAAGTGACATTAGCAGACAGTACTGTGCCCTCAACGCGAGGCCACGGGTCAATATTGGTTAACATCAAGTATGTTGACATGAACGTCGCGATGCTATGACGATTTTCGCAAGGAAACGCATATAGTTATTTAGAAACGTCAGATATTCGCGTTTATTTACTTACCTGGCCGATCAACGTGCCATAATTCGGTTTTAGAAGACCCGATTTACAAATCCGACCTAACGTCGCCGCCATGTTGGACATAGGTGCAATGCGTAAAGGGTTATGCTAGTCAGTGTACGGTCCGCTGGACGTTAATGGACAGTTGACGAAGAATTAGTCTCGTGACTGTTGCAAAAATCCTTCTGTGATTATTCCGACTTTTTGGAACGGTCGAGGATCTGAGAGAGAGGTTAAAATATCAATGGAGAGAACACCGTGAAAACGATCTCGGTCGGCGCCGTCGGCGAACCTGCGCAGGCTCGCCAACATTGCAACATGATCATTTAAACTTGAATAGGCACGATAATCTACATTTATAATATACGGAATTTTTTTTGTATTTAAATTCATATGTATGTCATATTTTTATTATATTTATGTCACTATATTAAATTATATTTATATTATATTTATTATTACATTACACTAAATTAATGTACATTTAAAAAAGAGCTACTTTATATATAAAGTATATCTATAATCATCAACTTTAATAATGAAATCATATATAATGAAATGTATATTCTGTTAAATAATGATATTATTATTGAATATTTAATTGTTCAAAATATTTCGGTTTAACTTACCTACTATTTATTTTTTCTATTTCTTGACTTTTTATGCTCGAATTTATTGATGCCAGAATTGGGCAGACGTATACTATTATTAATATTAATTGTTATTTATATCATTGAAAGAATATTAAAAGATAATTTTCCGAGAGTTAATTTAATATGGATCTGAATCGTTTATAAAATCATATATTAATTTTATAATTTTTATTATCCTATTAATGTTTTGTGTAAATATTATACGGCGCAATGGTATTGCATATTTCTATAAAACCGTATTTTCAATCATTATTTAATAATACTCATAATATGTAATTAGGAAATATTATGATATATCATATATTACATATTATACATGAATAATAATAAATCATAAAAATTTATTAATGCCTGTATTTATATAGTCAGGCCTTGTATTTAAGGAAGCCTTAAATGTAAGGTCTGAAATTTATCTTTAGATACTCTACGAATTATTTCATTGGCTACTGAGCATCTAAAGATAAATTTAAGGATCAAACGAGAATGGATTAAAATGGATTGAAATTTTGTTCTATTCGAATGCGTATTTTAAATAGCGAATATTTTTTTTGGATTCAATTGGATTGAAAATCTGCATTTCTTATTCAAAATTTTGAATTAAACAGTATTCTGTTCGCAATGCACAGAAAAAGCTAATATTTTTAGATTGAAAGGCATAGAGATATACTCCATGCAATTCCTATAAATGAATAAAAATGCGTTCAGGATTGAAAAGCATTTTAACATTCGTAAATCAATATTTCTGAAAATCTGAATCCATTTCAATTAATTTCCAATTCATTCTCGTTTGCTGGGGAAGCCTTCTTAAGTATAAGATCTGACTATGAAGTAGTAATAGGGCATATGATTTAGGCATAATGAAAATAATAAGGAATAAAGAATAAGAAATAACAGATTTTACCTATCAGAAACTGGATACATCGGAATACACAGTTTCTGATAAGTTATAAGATAAGAAATCTGTTATTCCTTTCTTATATCTGAGTTCTTATTCCATTGCAGGCTAATCGGATGATTGAAACAATTGCTAATGTCAGTAATTATCAATAATTATTCCTAGGCCCGACACTGTTTATGTTAAGAGTTACATAATAGGAGCCTGATATCTTTAGATATATCTTATTTATCATACAAATTTTTCAAACATATCGATTATTTAAAAATGAAAAAATTCTCCAATCTCCATAAATTCTCTGCCTTGTAGTCTATCAGTACCCTTAAAAATTTGTCGTACAAATGAAATAATACCCTTTATTGTGTACATACTCCTGCGAAGCATCGGAAATATTTTCGCCATTTGAGGATAACCCCGGAGCCTGGAGGGTGCGCGTGCGAGCATTCGGGCGCATGCGCCGCGCGTCGTTGGCACTCTTGGCAAGTAGTCCGCCGCCGACCATTGCTGTCAGCTGGACGATTTCGTCAGATGGTGTCGTGAATCCCATAAAATCACATCGATCGGAGCGCGACGGAGTCAGAGTCAAGATGAGCGGTGGTATGCCAGAGCTGGGCTCGAAGATCAGCTTGATCTCGAAGGCAGATATTCGTTATGAGGGTCGTTTGTTCACCGTCGATCCACAGGAGTGTACGATAGCTTTGGCTAATGGTGAGTAGCACGGCGGAAATCCAAGATGGACTCCCGCCGCACCGTATTCACCGTACCATCCCGCCGCCACTACTACCACCACTATCGCCGCCGAGATTCTCGTATCTCATGTTTCTCTCGTTATTTACTCCACGAGATCGTCCGCTCGACCGGCTAGAGTCTCCGTGACCGGCGGTAACATCGCCGAGTCTCCCTGTTTTCTGTCACTAGGCGCGAGAACCTTTATATGATTCATTACGTTCGCGTTGTCGCGAACAAACATAGAGGTCATATCCCCGTAACTCCGTAGAAAGTCGCTCCGGAAAGCTGCTCCGAAATGCACAAATTCAGAATCTCATCCGGACTGTCTGTCGATGCCGTTCCGCCGGCTTCATGCCGACCGCGTCGTCGAGTCGCGTATCATGGAGAATCTTTGGAGAAAGTCGCCGACATCCGCGATTCGGCATCGCGTGTTGCAAAACAACCGGGGTCGCGGCGACCTGTAATCCCATCGTAACGTATATTTCTCGAACAGTCGATATCGGAACTCCATTGGACCTAATTTCCGTTGAGACGATCCATCAATCACGCTAATGCGTCGCGTTTTGATCCGCACATTTGGCGCAAACGCCGAATGCCGGAACTGTTACGGATCGCTTGATCTATGTAAGATTATGTCGCGGTTTCGCGGTTAGCAATCATCGAAGTTATCGGACGAAAATCGAGTCGTCCTAAACCGTTGAAATTTTCACGATGTTAGTAGGTTATCGATATATAGGATATAGTCAACGCGATGTTGCAAATACTTTGAAGCGTTTTTTAATTGGTTAGTTTGTAAAATTCTTTCTTCTAATTAATCCATCAAACGCTTCAAAGCATTTGTAGCGAGACTTTGATCACAGCCATAGTAATAGATAAATTTGGCAATTCCAAAATTCTAATATGGACTTCGACAAATACAAGTTCGTCGTATAATACTTTAAAAACTTAAATAATTATCTGCTAGTACGTTATATTGATACTGAGGATATAATTTTGAATTTAGGTTTGGTATGTATATAACGTTTGTATGGAATGTTTGTCTCTTTCTTCTGTTGAATGTTTACATGTCCTTGTCTCCTTGTCCCCTTGGTTTTGCTGAATAGATAATGACTAGAGAATATTTCAGTTAGGAACAAATATTATTCTTGGAAATGTACTATTGGAGTCTCATATCAAAGACACGTACAAATATAAAATTTCTCTTTCCATAATATTAATCAATGTGTTGAAAAAAATAGATACTGCACAAATTTATTTTCTACAATGAATGTAACTTAAATATTATTGTTAATATAAAGAATTTGAACATTAGGTGTCTATTTTTTTATCTATTTTATTTCAAGTATTAATAAACAAATAAAGATCTATTTAATTAAAACTTATTTAATCTAATAAGGATTTAATTAATTTAATAAAAAATTGTAATGGTGAATCTTTAATTACGATAGTTTGAAATAACTATTTTGTTACTTTCATAGTGCGTTCCTTTGGTACGGAAGATCGAGAAACTCAACTTCCTGTGGCACCACAAAATCAAGTGTATGAGTATATTCTGTTTCGCGGATCAGACATCAAAGACATCAGAGTCGTCAACAATGTTAGTTCTATCCCCAACGATCCGGCTATCGTGCAGGTAATTATTAAATTTTTATATTCTTTGTACAGAAATGTATTTTAAATTAACAGAATATATAAATATAATTAATAGAATCTAAAAATGAATTCAATTATAATATGTTAAATATGATGAATTTTAACTGATTTTGATTATCATTGTTTGTAGATGACGGTGCAGCCATCTATGGGTCAGCAGTCGTATCAACCACAGCCTAGTTATGCTCATCCGATGATGGGTCAGATGGGCCCGATGGGTGGCCAATATGGAGCCCCCTATGGCATGGGTATGGGAGCTATGGGCCCGGTAATGGGAATGCCAACTGCAGCTAGAGATCCTCGCGGAGCAATGAATAAACAGCCAAGTGAGTTGAGCTTGGGCTCCGCTGAACCCAATGCCATCTCTATCCCAAACTCACTGCCAACGGCCAATATCGACCCATTACCAAAAGATCAATCTCTGGAAGATGGTAACTGTTTTTGCTATGAAGTATCCCTTGCCTTGCTGGCATGCTTGTTGCTGCTCCTGTTTTGGTAATGCTTTTCTCTACTGCGTTTCACGCTCTCAGAAAATGGCATAAATTGTTATGCATTCTGGAATACGTAATGATATATTTTGATATCTTTTTAAATACATTATTTATAATTAACATTATAGTAACAAATTTGCAATTATTCTATTAACAAAAGTCTACTTACTGTCTTTTTTGCACACTTATGTAGATTTTTAATATCTTGCAATCTTCATGCTTTGCTTATATGCCTTCTATATATAATATATATTTATATGCATTTTAATGAAATATAATTTTAAATCAATAAATAGCAATGTGCATTTACATGTATAATAAAATTTGTATATTTTTGAAATTTTTATATTTTTGTAAATTTTGAAAAATCTTAATAAAAAATATACATATATTTATTAACATTTTTAATCTGTATACATACAATTTGGTTTTACGTTTCTCTTTTCTAAAATCGATAGAAAATATTTTTGCATCTGCATGCTTTTCTCAATTTTATTTCATTTACGCTTAAATTATAATGTGTAACAAAATAGCAATTACAGTAATAATAAACAATAATAATTGTTTATAAAAATCCTCTAGAGATTTATTTTACATTAGACACGCGAAACTTTTGTAGAAGTTAGTAGCAGTCTTTCATTTCGAACTTTGGGAATGAAAAGTTTGTGTTTATTTTCTTGTACTAAAGTTTCGTGTTGGACTAGAAATGCTTGCAATTTTGGTCGGCTATTTGGTCTCCATAGATTAATAAAAATATATTTATTATGTGACACATTCACATGTTGCGATAATAGGTGTACTAGACCTCATCAGTGGTGGTTCCCGTTCTACCACTCCTACATCATCCTTATTGACAAGGAAAAGTCCAACTATGGATCAAGGTATTCAGGTAGGACACGAACAACAGCAGCAGGGCAATAACATTGGCAAATTGAATGACAAGACAAATATCAGGACCGTCCAACCGCCTCGTCGAGACCATGATAGGTATTTCATTTAGGAAATTAATTTTCTTTTTATAAATGAAACTATAATAAGTGTATGCATATAATAGTTTTATCTTCTAGTACCCTGATATTAAAAATACAATTGTACTTCACAATTTTATTTGCTTGATTTGTTAGATTTTTTTGTTTATACAAACATAAAATGATTCTACATAGGTTTATATTATTGTTGTTGAACTGATGATATAGCTTCATAAAATTTTGATAAATAGTTCGTTTATTATATTTAGCCACGGAGGTACCAAAAACAACGCGGGTATGTCTCATCAATATAATGATACGAAGAGGGACATGAAACAAGATGGCCAAAATCAAGGTCATATGCAGGGTGGTCGAGGCAACCGTGGTGGTTGGGTAAACCGCGGCAACATGAGAGGTCGAGGAGGCCGAGGAGGTCGAGGACGTGGTGGTTTCCGTACAAATCAAGTGAACAACTTGGATGGTATCAAGCCTAAGATGAAGTTTGATAACGACTACGATTTTGAACAAGCTAATACTCAGTTCGAAGAATTGAGGTGAGCATAAACGATCACTATGAACACTGATAATTCTGCATGGTTACGTGCCGGATTCATTTCAAGTAATTGTTGAAATGACCAATGTGGAGACCATGCAAAAGTAAAGTTAGTGCGAATTTAAAGCAATCGTAATTTCAACAAATACGAATCGCTTACGCATCGCATTAACATTGTTTTATAAAATTATATTTCAATGATTTAATTTATATGTTAATATAACATATAATTTATGTCATATCGTAGGTCGCAATTAGCGAAAACGAAAATCGATGGTACTGACAATGAGAAGAAAGACGACAGTGGAAACGAGACAGGTGCTGGTGAAGGTGAACCCGAGGAGGAACCGGAAATTGTTCACTACGATAAGTCGAAATCATTCTTTGATAATATTAGCTGTGAAGCTGTTGAAAGGAGTAAAGGGTAAGCTTTATTGAGAGAATATTTAAATACCGTGTATAAATTCACAGTACAGCTATGGTTTTTAATTTTTTTTTAATGAAAGAAAATTATTGAATTCTATGAAATGTTTTGTATACGGTAAATATATAAATATATAAATGTATAAATTTTTTCAGGCGATTCCAACGTACGGATTGGAGAACAGAACGAAAACTGAATTCAGAAACATTCGGTGTAGCTTCTACAAGACGCGGTACATTCCGCGGCCGTGGTTACTACGGTCGCGGAATGGGAGGCATGTTCAGAGGTAGTAGTGGCGGCAATAACGCTGGATTCCGCGGTGGCTATCGAGGTAGCAGAGGCGGTAATCGCAAACCCCCTAACCAACTACAGAATAACACGGGGAGTCAAAATCGCGCGACCAACGAACAGTCTGCTTCTCAATCGCAGGCAAAAGTTATCTAAATAAAAAAGAATCTAATTTGTCATCGGTATGGCATAAAAGAGTAAAATATGCTGGGGAGAGAATAAAGCGATGTGCTGCTATGTATAAGTATACACAACATAGATTAAGATTTTTACGATATGTGCTCTACGTTATGGACTGATTTGGGTTAGAATTTGGCAGTCGAATAACACAGAAGATACATACGGCCGGATTAAATGTAGATTATATTATATAACGGAACGCGTTTGCAATCGCCAAATCGGTGATTACGTGTTAGGTGACAAGAATCGCACATATGGACGTTGCTGGCGCATATGACTCTTTGCATCGATATTTTGCGACTAGATGATCGGAGAAAGTACTTTTAGAGACAAATTTTCTTACCGCTTAATCGACAATGATCACGATGAATCGATATTAAAAGAATAGAATGTTTTTGTTAGGGAAGTAAAATCAATTATGATCTGATCATTCCTTGGTCTTTTTTACATTGATACTTATTTGTGTAAATTCAGATGTCTAAATAATTAAGGAAGGAAATTACTTGTAAGAAGGCTAGTCATAAATTTTACTTGAAATATGTCTGTTAACAAAATTCTTAATAGAATAATCTGAAACCGCTTTATAAACAATAGTATATTTGTTTATTAGTTAGGGAAAAAATTGTACAATTCAATCGTGATCATTCTTCAGTCGGTTTTCTCAAGATTTGACTATGATTATGGAATGGCTTTATGATGATGGTGACTTGATAATACTAGTCGTTATGGAATAGCTGGTTTGTATCCGTATATCGGAAGTGAATGGCAATAGACGTGCATAAAAGTACTTTCTCGTCAAAGTATGTAAAAATCGATTGTATCTAATTGCATTTGTCGAGAATAGAAATATCGTGAGCTATATAGTACAAGATAAATCTGATAAAAATTATATTTTTTTTCTTTTGTTTTGGTTTTTTTGAGTGTACGCAAAGTTTTTCGAGTCCTCGGCACGAAGTTTATATAAACGTATAATTTTATTAGGGTGGATGAACATAAGTGGGAAATAAGTAAAAACCAGTTTATATGAAAATTTTTGTATTATTAAATTGTAATCTTATTGTCCGCCTACTCTTTCTTTGCAAGATCTGCATCTAGAATTAGAAAGATGTAAGTGTCAATCTTATTGTAAGTAACTAAGTTCTAAATCATGTTACATAATTGTCATCGTGTTTTGCAAATAAGGATTCCTCGATTGCTCTCATATGTATAAGAGTAGCTTAATTAGTAAAACTAAAATAGATATCTGCATTATAATCAGTAATTAATTATATCAGATATGAAATTTGTATGATGCTTATTAAAAGTAATTTTTTTCAAAAACATAATCTTAAATCAGTATTTTATCAATTAGTTTTTTTTTTTTTTTTTTTTACTTTTAAATTATTTTTATTTTAACACTTTTTTCAA
>Ga0157363_1003058_pt1 | contig 14984 bp, 4 predicted proteins | sample AttsexASBM1_FD_111477 | JGI IMG/M metagenome (GOLD analysis project Ga0157363, IMG submission 111477) | Fungus gardens microbial communities from leaf cutter ant in Ribeirão Preto, State of São Paulo, Brazil - Atta sexdens ASBM1 | ecosystem: Host-associated > Fungi > Mycelium > Unclassified ...
ACATTTAAAATAAAAAAAACCTTTAAAAAAATAATAGGAATAAAAAAAAAAAGTTGAAGATTTCTTTTTTTTTTTTTTTTTAAGTCAACAATTTATTACACAGGGCACGATGGCAGTCTGTGCCTACAGAAGGAGTTATGTATAGAGTATTAATACCCTAACCTTTTTATGCAGTTACCCAACACAAAGGACTACTAAGAAATTGAATCTATAACCTCAAGTAGGTTTGAGGTAGGCATAATATACATGGATGGAGGGCTCTTCCACTATGCCATCTCTCTCCCAGTTGAAGATTTCTTGCTACTAACTACACTATTTACACAAAATTACAATATTTTATACTACAGTAATATGCTATGTATGTATAACAAGGCCAATGTAAGATGTTATAAAAATTACAAAGGCTCAAAATACCATATTAATATTTATTTTGAATAAATTTTACATAATAAATTAACTATCTTTTATCTTGATAACTACCTCTAATATCCTAAGCATACTTTTTATTAGCTTTAAGCAAGTTTTTAGTGAAATTTGATCACACTTCACTACTAATCTACCTCTTAGTTCAAATACTTCTTTAAATAACTGATTATAGATATCTAGTCTGATTTTGAGATAAGTCTATAGATATTTATGTCATATGCCAAGTTTAATCCCAAAAATAATCTATCTTCCATAGCAGTGTTATTCACTATTCCACCAATTTATAACTTGTCTTCTACAATAATGTTATCTCCCATCAAAACCCCATGAGTACTTAGTCTTTCATAGTGGAGTTTTTCTATCCCAAGCCTCTTTTAGTATTTCACCACTGAAATCTCTACCCAGAGCTGTACTATGAAATATCCAAGTTCTTTTATTAATATACTTATATCTAAGAACTGTTAGATATAAATCTTCAGTTTGATAATTGAATATTGTTTAATAGTTCTTATTAGAACTTTATTCATCTTTCTGAAGTTGCAACCTCATAACAGACAGATGGCACAGCATATAAGCTAAAACCAAGATCATTTGCAAAAGTCTATAACTCCATACTTCTTGTACAAGTTTTCACATTTAGTACAAACTCCAATCCAATCCTATAGACTTTCACACTTAAGTGTAAACTACATCTGATAATTCAATAAAATTTAAAGATATATTTTGAATTATTATCCTATTAAAAGATTTTTGTCTTCTTCTCTATTTCTAGCTTATCAAAGTTTTCAACTACTTTATTATCCAAAATATTACAGTAATGTCTACATCTATAGTCTCTTGTATTTCTACTATTCTTTTAATTCTTTTTCCAATTTTATATCTTTTTTTTCTTGAATAATGAAGAGATATATAACTATAGTTACACAATGTGTTATATGATATGATATCACAATATACTGATCACAATCATATAATATAGGAAAAAATAGAAGGATCTGAAATAATATTGATAGATATGTGTTAGAACAACTGGCTAAAGTTTGTAGTGTTTCATAGGGTTTGTAATTTCTAGAGAATCCTAAATTCTATTGCTCATAGTTACTAAGTACACAACTCACCCCTAGAAAATTCTAAGGGAACATAATAGAGTTCTTCAGAATTAACAGCTATTCTAAATACCTAGAAGTTTATTTTAATCAAGTAAAATACTAGGTAGAATATTTAGTAATCTAACTACAGAATGATAAAGTTAGATGATCAAAAACCTTAATATAATGATCTCAAACATTGCTAAGCAGTGGAAGCTCATTGATCAGTAACTAGAAAAAACAAGTCAATAATCAGAAGAAAACAAATAGAGACCCAGTAGTATTATAGTGGAATTTTGGTTAAAGACTTAAGAAAAGAGTGGTCTACAGGATTGACAGAGAGATCTGTAGGGTTGATGGCAGGCCTTAATAGTATTGCAGACTTAAATTTTGACAAAGTAGTAGATTTTCTTACAGTATAACTATGGTATATTGTTTTATTTGAACAGGACTAGCACTCTACTTCTTTATATAGATAATGTAGAATAATTACAGAGTATTCCATTTCATCTCTTTTCATTTCACTAGCTATTAATATTCTGAACTATATATATATCTATATTCTTATATATTTCAGATCTGTCATTTATCTTCTACTTATGACTTCTCAAGTCCTTACAGTCTATAACTTACAACAAACTCAACTTGACTTACCATATAACTATATACAATATTTATTAGAAGTAATATATTATCTATCTTTGCTATTAATAATAAGTTTGATAGTATAAACTAGACAGCATAAAGTAAATTCATCTACATTGTTACTGAAGTTAAAAGTAGCTTTTGGATATCTAAACAACACTATCAAACAACCTGTCAGAGTTGTGAAAAGTGGACTTTATTTTATTTTTCTTTTCTATTTTAATTTTAATTTTAATTTATTTTCTATTTTGAAACTTAGGATTAGAGTTTAATTTGATATTACAAGTTACTATTACAAACTGTCACACTATGATGCTATCAGAGTCACATTATTATATAATCACATAAAATAATAGAAGATAGTAGAAGCTTCTGGAATAATAATATTATACAGTATGTTATACATATATTGACCTTAAGAAAAACACATGGTCATTTAAGATAGGCTAGAAGTAGTAGAGCATGGACCATTAGTTTAGTATATAAGGTAGACAAGTTTGTATAGAGTTCTCTATCAAGTTTTCTTGTGTTATCCAATATAAGGTTCTTTTTCTTTAATCCACTCTAAGGTTGCTGAGTTATAACACAACTAACTATTACCACTACATAACCTACTATCACTGTTAATATATAATCACCAATCAATAATACCTCATAAAAATCTATCATATATTCTTTTATTGAGTAGAAAGCTTGTAATACATAGACAAAGTGACTGTTTATATTTAACACTAAAAATCTCATTAGCCTTATTATAAATATAGAAGAAACTGTAGCTAAGGCTTGGACTTTTTATATTACTGAATATGAAATAGCATTAGATCTAACTAGACAGAATATCAAATAAGAACTTAGAAACATAACTTACTCTGATTTAGATGATTTTTCATTTTATATCATCTTGATATATACTAAGCAAGTATGAGAAAATGCTCTATATACTAACATTAGCAACAATAACTTCAAGACAATTATTCTGAACTTTTGACCTTGAGTATGAGATCTAGCTATTATATATATTTATATTAGAATGTATTCTCTACTGAAGCTGTACTCTAGTAACATTTCAAAAGAGAAAATACTATAACTAGTTGGTTTATACCAATCCTAATTATAACCACCATAGTTATACTATTGAGGTTTATTACTAGTCTAGTAGTCAAAAAAAAGGCAATTTTCTCCTGATTTTCAAAAAAAAAAGAATTAAAAGAAAATACAGCTATAATGTCTCAAAAAGAATTCAAATTAGTCATATCAATTAGTCATATCAACCAACATTATTACTGTTAGATATACAAAGCCTAGACACTAGTTTTTTTTAAATATTTCTTTTTATTTTCTTTTGATTTATTTTTTCTTTTCTAAACTTAGAGTTAGGGTTAGAGTGACATTATAATCACACTGTCACACATTAGTCACATCATATGACACAGTCACAGTAATGGTCACAAGTCACGAGGTTATAGAGAAAGATGTAAAAGGCTCTGAAAGAATGATATTATACAACATATACACCACATGTTGACCTTAAGGCAAATATATGGACATTTAGGATAGGCTAGAGAAGTAGTAGCATGGACCATCATAGTTTAGTATATAAGGTGAACAATCTTGTACAGAATTCTCTATTGAGTTCTCTTGTGTTAACCCAAATACAAAGTTTTTTTTCTTAATCCACTCTAAGGTCTTGAGATTATAACAATTACCATATCTCATTCTAATGATATACAAGTTTTGTGCTTATGACCATAACTGACTCAAATATCAAGATACTCTACACTCTACCTATTGTTGACAAACTAGCTTCTAATATTCTCTTATTCTCCAGCTTCTGTAAAGTCATCAAGTAAGATAAGACACAAGTGAGGAGAATATGGTTTTTGAATAAGACAATTGTATTTAAGATCAAATATTCTTACCTTAATCAATTATGGTGCTAATAATTACTACTTTGCTGATAAATCACTATTCTCTATCTATTCAATTATTAACTAGCTTATTAGCTGATAAAAGATCAATATTCACTATAATTGAAAAGAGTACTATTGAATTTGTAACCAGAGTTAAAGATGTACAACATGTATTAATTCTTAGTGATATTCTTCTTTTTACTCTAAATCTTAGGTCTAATCTTATTTCAGTGTTGAAGTTAAAAAAGAAAATAATTATAACCTTTAATAGTCATCAAGCAACTGTTCAAGCTTCTAATGGATATAATATGATGTTAAATACTTAATTTAAACAACTATATACTGTTATATAAAAAGACCTAACTTTTCTAATCTTTTAAATAATTTTTTGAACTCATTGAGATCACTTACTCTTCCTAATACCAAACACTGTAAGCTTTCTTATAGACTTCCTTATCCCCAGCCAATCCTACTAACAATAATATACTTCCTCACCTCTAGTCTGAGCCTAGATTTAGTTGCCATTAGATATATACTACTTTTTTGGATAATGTTTCAGATACTTCTATCTAAGTTCCTAACCATCTACATGCCATCATTTTGATGATTAGCTTAGCATTATTCTGCTAGATTGTAATGGATAGTATAGTATTATTAGCCTTTACAATATACACTTAGGTTTTTCTGAAGTCATAATCTCTGCTGCATTCTCATGTTCTTTGCCCAGTTACTCTAACAGTTAATATTGAAAGGATAACTTTTACAACCTAGTTAAAGAGAAAACTAATAATATTTGATATTTAATACTACAATTTAGTACATATTAGAGTAGACACTATCTGCCAAATAATTTCCAACAACCTAGTTGATAAAATGAATGTATAAAATAAGCTCTTTGTTAGAGCTGAAGGTAGTAGACTTTATTTATTTTTATTTATTTTCTATTTTAGAACTTAGGGTTAGGATTTAGCATAACATTACTATCATGCTGTCATACAGTGTGATATTGAGTCACATATCAGTCACAGTCACATGATCACAATGGAAGAGCATAAAAGATCCTAGAAGGATGATATCATACAGCATGTTTAACACATGTAGACCTTAAGAAAAATATATGATTATTTAAAGTAGGCTAAAGTAGTAGAGTACAGACCATGGGCTTTTAGTATATATAAGATAGATAATCCTGTACTGAGCTCTTTATTGAGTTCTCTTGTGTAAACCCTATATAAGGTTCTTTTTCTTGACCCACTCTAAGGTCTTGAGATCATAACACTCTTTATTAGTAGCTTATATAAGAATTGTATTTTTGAGAAACATACTACTCATCTGTTAAGGTAACTAGGTGGAAATATAGAGTTTGTGCTTTAAGCTCCAGAATATATATATTCTCAAGAGAGTACAATATAGTACTTATCTCTAGAAAAAACCTAAGAAAACAGAATAAGATTTTCTGAGAGTAATGACTATCTTAAATATTGCACTGTCCATTCCAATTCAGTAGAACAATACTGATATAATTAAGAAGTGATGACATTAGCATGGCCAGGAACAGTAAATGGAGATATCACAAACTTATATCAAGGTTTTAGTATGAAAGTAGCAGATTTAAGTGTGACAAAGTTTAGGTATGGAGTTTAACAAGGCTAGAGCAAGAAGGTTTATATTAGAGTCTGCTATAAATTTCAGAGTTTGTGGTCCTCTTACATTTACCTCTTTTGAGACTGCTGCAACTTAAAGTAGGTGATATAGGTTGGAACTTGATGTTCTGAAAAGGTGTTACTTTAGTAAACTGCAAAGCTTGGGGGTTGAAACAATGAAACTTGGCTGCACTATCTGGTGTAAACATATCCAAGGTATATTTTCAAGAGTTTGCTTTTAGTTTGAATTCTTTTCACTTGATCAAATATTGGTACTTCTTATAATGCCAATGACTATTGAGAATCTTCTTCATTTTCTACTCTTCTTTCCCATCAATAATAATAGGGTCTGATAAGAGTTCTGAGTATCTTCTAGGCATAGAGTCTTCAGGAGTGGTAGTGAGCTTGATGACATAGAATACTGGATGCAATCATCAAAGTGCTGGAAGAAGCTTCAAGTAGTATAACATAGGTCCTACTTATTTTTCTACTACATATAGTCCAAAACAGTAGTGTGACAACTTGGCAGAGAAACATGTAGTCTGAATGTCTAAGGAGTCTAGAAATACTTTATTACTGGGTTTGAATACTAGGGCAGAAGTCCAATATCAGTTGTAATATTTGGCCATATCTTCACAAGATTTTTGGATAGTAAACTTCACTTCCTTAAGTGCAGATTTCATCCTTTCTATAAACTTTGAGAGATACTCTTTAGCTTGGACTCCTATTGATAGAATTCAAAACCCATCTATGGAAGTTGTCTAATGTTGAGAAGAGACAGTGGCTGCTGTATCAAAGAGTATACATAGTTATTGTGCTGGAACTTTGTGATTGAGAGGAAATTATACCAGTCACTCTATTATTTATTCATAAAAGTCTGAAGGTATTAATTGAGCTCTTGGTTCACTCATTCTGTTTATTCTATCTTGCATTTGATATAACTAGCAGAGTTAGTTCTCCAAGTGGTAATTGTCAGATAGGCTTAGTCCACAAACACAAGTCATAGGTAGAGACATATTGATCCACATATCTGAGGTTACCAGTAACTTTGAGAGACTAGTTCTAATATCTTTTAACATTCAGCATGTCTAGCTACTTTAATGTCATGATAGAGAGAGACAATGTATCTATGAAGGTCATAAATGTCTGGAATATAAATCTTACTACAAAATAAGAAAATATTATCTACTTCTAACCACTCTAAAAATATATATAGACTTTGTAGATAACTGTCAGAGTTCTCTGGTAACTCTAGCCACAAGTTCTTCATAGTGATCAAGTTTATTATCCCTTTGGATATTCATCAGAAAAACTCATTCTTTATCCTCAAATACTATTTCTTTTATCACCCAAACTACTAAAAACTCTAGTTTGAGCAGGACCACATTCTTATTGTTATACAACTCATCTCTATAGTCTAGTCAACAAGACAACACATCTTGTTTTCTCATAGACTTATCTAGGTAATAGTAGGATACAAATTTAAATCTTGTCAAGTATAGGGACTACCAAGCCTACTTACAATTGAGTTTTTTGGCAGTCATAAAATACTCTAGATTACAATGGTTTATTCAGGTTTTCATAAAGTTTGGTCTTTCTTTGAGAAAGTATTACTATTTTTCTAGTACTTAGACAATTGCTAACATTTTTTTGTCATGAATCTCATAGTTGTACTCAACTAGAAAAAAAGACTTGCTAAAGAACACTACTAAATGCCACTTACTATCAACTCCTGAGAGAGAACAGCTTCAGTTGCAAAGTCCAAACTATTTGCTTTTATCTGAAATTGGATAAAGATGTTAGAGAATACTAGGACAAATATAGATGTGATAGCTATTTTTAGAGAGTCAAAAGCATCTAGCTAGGGGATGGTCCACATCCAAGTATTATTACTACCAGTAAGGTTGAAGAGAGGGCAGACTATCTCTAAAAAACCATAGATAAACTTCTAATAGAAATTGGTAAAACTAAGAAAGATCTGTAGATCAGTATAGTTTTTAAAAACAGACCAGTTATAAACTCCAGCCATCTTTATAGGGTCTATCTCAACTTTATTCTTGGAAATAATCAATCTATAGTTTGTCAAATTTGCATTTTTCAGAACAGAGAAATAATTACTCTACTAAGACTTCTAAAATCCTCCAGACTACTATATGATGTTCTTTTAATATTTAGGTGAAGATTAAGATGCTATCCAGATACACTATCATGATATCTTCAGTATTAGATATGCAAAGCCTAGATACTAGCTTTTTTATTTAAATTCTCTTTTATTTTCTTTATTCAGATCTAGGGTTAGGGTTAGAGTAATGTCACAATCAATATTGTCACACATAAGTCACACCAGATGACATGGTCACAGTCACAGTCACAAGTCATGAGGTCACAGAAAAGAGTGTAGAAGGTTCTAGAAAGATGACATCATATAATGTATATTATACATGTTGACCTTAGTGCAAACACATGGTCATTTAGGGTAGGCTAGAGAAGTAGTAGCACAGACCATCATAGTTTAGTATATAAGGTAGATGATCCTGTACAAAGTTTTCTATTGAGTTCTCTTGTGTTAACCCTAATATAAGATTCTTTCTTTTAAATAACTCTAAGTTCTTGAGTTTGTAACATTCAGCTATTAGATCATAGAAAATATTATTCATCATGGTTTAGAGAATAGCTAGACTATTAGCCATATCAAAGAATATTACCAAAAGCTCAAAAAGTTTATAGTTTGTACAAAATATAGCCTTCTATTCATTTTTAGACTTGATTCAGACATTGTTGAAACTCTAGTGAACATCTAGTTTGGTAAAGCACTTTGCTTCTTGAAGTTGTGAAATGAGCTTGGAGATCAAGAGAAGTGGATACTTTTTCTTAACAGTTATTGTATTGAAGTTCCTATAATTTTGCACCAACTGGAGAGAACTGTCATTTTTCTTGATGAAAACCACCAATGCAGTTATAGGAGATTTAAAAAGGCATATTTGTCCAGTATGGAGATTTTCAGAGAGAAAGGTATTAAGCTCTGACTACTCTACAAAGGATAGGAAATATATCTTAAAGAACTTGGACTTTACTCTGGATAAAAGCTTAATTGCATGGTCCCACTAGTGATGGTTAGGAAGAGTATCAAAGTCTTCTTTGGTAAAAATTGACTGAAAACTCTGAGCATAAGGGAGAAGCACTGAAGTACTGTTATTTGATAACTAATTTTACTGAGATACTTCAGAAATACTGAGAGGAAGTAGCCATAACATAAAGATCTAGTTCCAAAAATTTGGGAAGTAGTCTAGACATGCAAATCTAGCCATCCAACTCCTTTAAATCTTCCCCAGACATGTAAACAAAGAGAAGTACCTCTTCAGAATTGTTGACCAAGGCAGAAAAAGGGTCAGATCAGTAAGCATTCAGTGCTTGTGTTTGTGATTTGTTTGCTTTTTGAATATCTTGGTAAGTAGAGCAGTGAGTGGGACAACATGTTAAGACAATCTCTTTTTTTTGCGAGTTAACCTCTGGATTATAGAACTTTAACTAGGTAAATCTGAGAATCAAGTCTTATTTTCCCAGACTGAATATTATGAGTAAAGTCTGCTTCAAATGATTTTTATACTAGAGCACCATATCTACTATCTCTAATATCTGGCCATTCTTATTTGGAGTACTGTCAATATTGTACACAAGTATGGACTTTGAGAGCTTGTAAGTGTTGAAACCATATGTTATGAACTTAAGTCCGTAGAGTGGGATAGAAGATCAACTCTTATATTGAGTAACACGAGAGAACTCAATAGAGATCTCCTTACAAACTAATCTACCTTATATACTACTACTGATGGTCTGTGCTCACTACTGTACATTCTACCCTAAATGACCATGTGTAAGATATGAGGTCAACATATAATGTCCATGTTGTATAATGTCATTTGTTCTAGATCCTTTTACTTTGTTCTCCGCATCTTGTGACCTAACACTAACCCTATGTTCTAAAAATAGAAAAATAAGAAAATAAAACAAAATGAAAATGAAAATTAAAATGGAGAAAAACTAAGTCTACTATTTGTGAACTTAACACCATACTTCTTTATAAAACTCCTATGAATAGAAACTCTAATAACTTTGGAGTCAACTAGTGTACATATAGAGAACAATTCAGAAGTATTAGTAGTCTTAAGAGAGATAAGGAGATATAGAGAGATGCCATAGACATTAAAAGCATTGATCATGTAGCATAAGAAAAGTATTTTTTCCCATATAGAGTAATGAAGAGACAAAGTCCAATGGTTGTAGAGCAGATATAAGATACATTAGAGAGATTACTAGAACTATCTTCATATTGTTCTATAATTAGTATAATAAACTTATTTACTAACAACTAGAGTATATAATTTACCAGCTGCTCTATACAAAATTCTGACTGCTATCTAACTTGTTTATACTATCTAATTCTAAATATTGTTGTACTTCTATATCCTTCACCATATTTAAATTCTCTATTAGTTACTCCTGCTACTTAGTAGTTAGCTGTTAGACATCTAACCTAACAGAGCATTTCTAAATGATATAGTTTGAATCCCTACATCAGTAACATCATTTGGTAAGCAAAGAATAAAGTTTGTGAGCAGTATTGATATTTATAAGAACATCTAGCGAAAGAGCCAAAGAAGATTGCTAGAAAAGTGTAGTAGAGTTAGAAAATTGTAGTCAAGAAATGGAGTTTGGAGAAAAACTCCAATATTGTGGAGTTAGAACAGAGAGAATATATTGGTTAGATTGGAATGCTTCATTTGCTTGTTGGACATAGTTTATATATCTTACTACTTCAAACCAGATAGTAGGATTAGTATTTTCAGATTATTCTACTGGCAGAGTAGCAATCTAATTCTGGATTGCCATTTTAAAACCTCACTTAAACTTAACTAATATAGTTCATAAATCAGTATAGCTAGCTTCAGAGATTAATGTTTAGAACTCATTTAGATAATCCTCTACTATACAACTCTCTTGATAGTATGAAGTTACTTCTAACTTGTTAACAGCTTCAGCAGCAGCATTGATGGAAAAGGAGTGGTTTTTGAAGACCTGGTCAAACTTTGGCTATAGTGCAATAGAAAAGATTCCAATAGTTGACTCTTCTCTAAATAAACTTTCTAACCACTTTGTAGCTTTACTACTTCTAAAAAATAACAATACCCAAAGGATATTGTCTTAGTCATATGCAAACTAGTCCAAATATAGTCAGATATAAAGAGAACAGTGTCAAGATCATTGACAGTGGACTTTATTCTATTTTTTATTTTTTATTTTTCTATTTTTAGAACAACTTGGGTTAGGGTTTACCAGTCACGCTGTCACATCAGTCACAAATTGATGGCGTAGTCACAAAACTGATCACGGGACTTAGGAGAAGGAAGTAGAAGGTTCTGGAACAAAGTAATGTCATACAGCATGGTCAATACATGCTGGCCTCATGTTATACTCATGGTTGTTTAGGGTAGGGTGCACAGTAGCTAGCACAGACCATGGGTGATAGTATATAAGATAGACTACTTTGTATTAGGAACTCTATCGAGTTCTCTTGTGTTACTTAATACAAGAGTTGCTTCTTTGCTTAACTCTTTGAGCATTGATTAATAACAAACAGGTGCTTAAGAAAGTTTAATCTATCTAGCATTCACTAGTAAAATCTATAGATGGAAGTATATTAGGCTTAAAGTGGTATAAAGAGGTTCCAGTTGTAGGAGGGTCTACTAGAGTATAAAGTCTGGATGGGGGCTAGAGAGAGAGAATATCTGTAGATGTGGGAGTGGTGTTTGATATCAAAGTCTGCAAATCACAGAGTTGTGCTATGAGACTTGTAAGAACATTGTTAGTTAAAAGCTTTGAGATATATTAATGCTCAGTTACTTCTTGAAGATAATACTAGAAGAGGCCTAGAGCTTTACCTGTATTGATGGTATTTATAAGATGGTTTCTTAAGATAAACATCATTTGAGAAATGAAGAAGGGGGGAGAAAGGTCAAGATATATAAGTGAGCAATTTAAGACTGCTAGACTTTGAGATGTGTTGAGATTCTAAGGTAGGAAATTCTATTCTGCTATTAGAGTAACTGGATGGAAACACAGAGTTTATGCTTCAAGCTCCAGGAAAAACTTAAGTATATATTCTCAAGAAAGTATAATACAGTACTCACTTCTAGAAAAAACCTAAGAGAATAGAATAAGATTTTCTAGAGGCAATGACTATCTTAAATATTGTACTATTCATTCCAATCAAGCAGAACAATACTGATGTAATTAAGAAGTAATGATATCAGCATGGCTAAGAATAGTAAATAGAAATATCACAAACTTGTACTAAAGTTTTAGTATAGGAGTGGCAGATCCAAGTACAATGGAGTTTAGACACAAAGTTTGATAAGGCTGGAGCAAGAAGGTTCATGTTAGAGTCTACTGCAGATTTCAGAGTTTGTGGTTCCCTTACATCATCTATTCAATAATACTAATACTAGAGAAATAGAAGTTTGAGTTAAAGTCTATATCAATATCTGGAGATTAGCACCAGTACAGTTTGCTGATGGTATTATATACTTTGTACTAATAATGAATAAGTTTCTATCATTCTGATTAGTTGTATTTTTGAGCTCAAAGTCAGCTGAAATAATATGAGTACTGAAAATATACTATATAGAAGAAGAAAAGCAGACTGATATTATAACTTAAGATTTAGAGTTAAAGTTAGAAGTAGAATTCTTGGATTGGGTTATCATAAGAGAACTTGATAGAGAACTCTATACAAGATTGTCTACCTTATATATACTACTGGCTCATGGTCCATACTCTCCTACTTTAGCCTATCCTAAATGACTATATGTTTACCTTAAGGTCAACATGTGTTAAATATACTATATAATGTCATTATACTGGAACCTTCTAGATCCTTCCATTGTGACTATATGACTGTGACTGTATTGTGTGACATGTGTGACCCATCATATGACTATAACATCATACTAAAACCCTAATCCTAAATTCCCAAGCATAGAAAAATAAGAAAAAATAAAATAAAAGTAGAAAAGAAATTGAAATAAATAAAGTTTATTGTTTTCAACTCTGACAACTAGTAAGAAACTGCATACAGTATGACTGAATATGGGGGGAGAGCAGTATAATCAAGCTTAGGAAGTATATAGGGCTAAACATGAGCTAAGTCTTAGCTTTAAATTTACTACATCTTATACATACTAGCAAAACTGAGTAAAACATGTAGATAATTCTTAATGAGACTCATTCTACAATAGCAGAGTTTAGCCTATCTCTCAAATATTGGGCAGATGTAGTACAAATAGTAATATATGTTATAAATCTCATAGTTTATTTCAAATATTCAAAGACTATACTAGCTGAAGTATGATATGGTAAGTAACAAGACATCTTACATCTATATTCTTTTAGCATAATAGCCTATATCTACATTCCTCTTGACCTAAACATTTCTAAACTTAGTCTCTGTTCAATGAGAGTAGTTATACTTGAATGTTACAAATATGAAGGTTACAAATTGTTAGACTAAAACACTAGTATAATTTTAAAGTCCAAAAATGTTATCTTTAAAGAAGATATCATGCACATTGTTCAGTAGCCAGTACTAATAACATTTACTAAAGAGAGTGATTCCTTTTCCTATCAAGCCTACTAATATTATATCTTAGACTAGAGAAGAAAAAGTAAAAAATAAAGATATCAGCATTAATAAAGAACTACAATTGATATCTTAGCATTGAATTGCTTCTAGACTACAAGTAATGGTAAACTTACATAAATAATTAGCAACTAATCTAATATATCTAGCTACTAATTCTGCTCCAAACATAACATCAACTTAAGATAGTAATGCAGGAGATGGCTTTAAGATACTTTTTGCTATAATATGAACTCATAGAGAGCCAAAATCATCTACTAGACTTAAAAAGTCAAGATAATATATAAGCTATCCTAAAGCCAATATAACAAATATAAATATTTGAATAACAAGGATATACTATGAGGCTATGATAAGACAAGACTTGTAGTAAGAGAAAATAGTAATAAAAATAAAAATGCTCAAAGAATAGAAAGCTCTTAAGATTGTTCCAAGGCCTACTGACAAGAATGTAGTCAGATTCAAGTAGGTATATAATATCAAATAGCTGAAAAATAGAGATTTGAAATAACAAAAGACTATTGCCAAAGGATTTGTACAGGTGATTGGTAAGAATTATGAAAAAACTTAAATATTAGTAGTATATTTGAAGTCTGTTAGACTAGTTTATATTATAGTTACAGTATAGAGATCTAGACTCTGGCAAGTAGACTGTTTCAGTCTTTCTAATGTATTTGAGATATATATGGAATAACTAAAGTGTTTTAAGAGAGAGAAAAATTAACATATCTTAAAACTTCTCAAAACTCTATATAGAATTATGTTAGAAGCTCATAGCTAAATAGAAAATCTTGATAGAATGTTTGAAGAACATGAATATTACAAATTATATGCTAACTCACAAATCAGATTGAGAGTTTATAATAATGGATATATACTAATCTCTACTTAGATAGATGATATTCTAAGTGTATATTCTAAGTGTATTATTAAATCTCAAGAGTAAATCACTAGTAAAATCACAACTTACATCAAGTTATAAGATCAAAAATTTTGGTAATACAAAGCTAATCCTTAGTATACACATCAACAGAAATGCTATTAGTGAAGACATAATCATTTTCCAATAAGCATACTATGGATATGTCATACCCCAAACTCCAAAATATGTTCAAAACATGTCTGACTTTAATATAATATCAAATCCCCATGGTTATTTGGCTTTATTTGAGTCAAAATCCACAGTCATTTTTATTTATTTCCATTGTCTAATTATCTTCTTCAAACTCTACAAAATTACTTAGACTTTATATAGAGTTTTCTCCTTTCTAATCTAAACTTTTATTTAGTATGAAACACTTACTTAGAGATCTGTTTTAATCACTCCTTTTGTTATTTTATGTATTTAAGACTAGTGATTACTTTGTAATAGCTAGCCTGATAATTGACTAAAGTTGATGCTAAATCTCTGATGTCAATGGTAATATACTTTACTTCTTTCCTTATAACTCTATCACAAACTTCATTCAGCTTGTATCTCCACAACTAGTAGACTGATTTTCACAGACTAAGTTGTGCTGTAAAACCTCAAACAAGGGCTATCTGCACATATCTAGGATGTACAAAAGCAACAATC
>Ga0157363_1003059_pt1 | contig 14983 bp, 2 predicted proteins | sample AttsexASBM1_FD_111477 | JGI IMG/M metagenome (GOLD analysis project Ga0157363, IMG submission 111477) | Fungus gardens microbial communities from leaf cutter ant in Ribeirão Preto, State of São Paulo, Brazil - Atta sexdens ASBM1 | ecosystem: Host-associated > Fungi > Mycelium > Unclassified ...
ACATATATATATATATATATATATATATATATATATATATATATATATATATATATATATATATATATATATATATATATATATATATATATATATATATATATATATATATCTGTTATAGGACAGCGACAGGAGTAGCGCTGGAAGTCCCGAACCGGCGACAGGTGGTGCACTTCACGAACACCAAATGATGATAGATGATATAAAGAATTCACGAAAGAGGCGACGGAGTCCGTCACCTGAAAATCTCCATCAAGCGAAACGCGCGGCAGTAGCACAAGCTCACTTAAACGGGACGAGTAAGTGTGAGAAATTTTCCTTTACAGAAACTTCGTTTGTACGTATGATCCCAATATCGATATTGTTTTCTTACTTTGTGCGTAGTGGCCGGTATGGTGACACTTCAAAATCTTCAGAATTTAGCGAATTTGCAAAATCTCCCACAAGTCGCGTCATTGGCCGCCGGTCTTCAGGGTATGACAGCGGGATTAACTAATAATCAGCTGATCAATACTCCGTTGAATTTAACCGTCAGCTCGTCAGGTAAGAAGCATAAAATCGAGTTTCTTAAGTGAATAGAAATTCGAACGATTGCAAGATCGGAGGATCAAGGATCAAGAATCAGATGATAAGAGTAATTTAACGATGAAATCGTTAATTTTCATTCCAAGGCGGAACGATACCAACAGCCTCGAGTACGACGGCAGCTCCTCATCTTTTGCCACCTAGCTCAGCTCCAATGGCAACATTACCTCAGCTATTATCTCAACCACAACCGGTCGCGATGCCTCAATTCATCCTAACGTCTGGTCAATTGGTTCAGGGCATTCAAGGAGCTCAGCTTCTTATCCCCACTTCGCAAGGTAAGTGACACTAACATTCTATAAATTTCAGCATTTCCCGAATATAAATGATTCCCTTCGTCACACATCTTATTAACATAATATTGACCACGATTGCTAACAAATAATCTGTGAAATTATAATCAAAATTTCAATCAGTCAAAATTCCATCGACAGTTGCCACGCATAAAATTATCACGCGTTCGCTGAACGGGAACGGGCGCTGTGTTGGCGCATAATGTTGTGCAATCAAGATGTGCCGATATATAATATAATATCGACTATCTCTGACCAGAGCTTGGACTAAGGCTGGCCCGTCGTCCATACTTAGTGGTCCTAGACTGCCTCGCCGAGCACAGGGCAAACTCTGCAACTAATTTCAATGTATAATTAACGTCTCACTACCCCTCTCCAACCTCACGAATCCCATCCCATCCTGCCTCCTTTCTCGAGTCTGTCCTTCCTCCCCTCATACTCCTAACCCTAGCACTCACTGGCTGGACATCGCAGCTTCGCGGATTCGGCCGCTATTATATCGATTGCGGTCCGCGCTAACTTCGTTTCTACCAAGTTAGGTTCCTATTCTAGCAATCGAGAGAGAAAGAGAGAGAAAGGGTAGATGAGAGAAGGAGAGAGAGAAAGGGTAGATGAGAGAAGGAGAGAGAGAGAAGGAGAGAGAGAGAGAGAGAGAGAGAGAGAGAGAGAAGGAGGGAGGGAGAGGGAGGGAGGGGAGGAGAGAGAGAGAGAGAGAGAGAGAGAGAGAAAGCATGAGCAGAGCGGAGGCAGACGATGAGAGGCAGAACTTTGGGATTCCGCCTAAGTGGATTGAAGTTCGTGGATATGGACCGGCCGCGGTAGGATGACGAGTTACGTGGCGGCAAATAATGTTTGCACTGCTTTTCGACTCAATCGATGGTAACTGACTAACGCTCGATTGGTCTCTGATAGACATCGAGTATCGGCGAGGATGAGTCGAGGAGTGCTCGAAAGTGCGGTCAATAGGTTGTCGTTCATAGAAATTATTGTCCGCAGGAATGTCCGCGGCTTTATTTAAAGTGATATCAGCCGTCCGAGATTTTATCGTGTGAACGATTAAGATCCAAAAAGCGACGAAGATTAAAATACACGGGAGGTCATGTACGCCTTGATTCGTTGAAAATGGAAATAACATCATTCGCGAATCGTTCTTTATATCAGATATAAATAAATCTCCGATATTCCTAAAAATGTAGAAGAGACTTCTTCTTTACTTTTAATAGATGATGACGCGTTAACGAAAAGCAAATATTATATTGCCATGCTTCGATGAATAAAATATTTTCAAATCATTACACTCTTATCAGAGATAGTGATCAACAGTGAAAGTATTGACGACACATTATCGTTCGGTAACGTTTGAACTGCACATTAATCGGATTGTCGGTTGACCTTACCTCAGAATGTGAAACTTTTATGGCTGTTCGGAATACGGGATTTGCTTAGCTTAGCTGTAGGTGGCAACACGGGTACGTACTCATGATCAGTAATCATATTAAGCGCGTGTACAGGGTAATCAGATTAGCGGAGCTGGAGGTAATCCCGAAACTATTCTAAGTATGATTAGGCGTCCTTCTCGCAGCGCAGTCCAGTACCAGTACCTGTACCCACTATTAAGATGACGATAATAGTTTGCCAACTACGCTAGCCTGCGAGGTTACCTGCCCTATGGGTTGCCTAATAATCCTTCTATGAGACTCTGATAACTTTACTACCCATCCTGGATCAACGACGCGTGCACTATGTTCATAATAGAAATGAAGTATCTATTGATTTGAAATATGATCATATAACATTATCGAGAGCTACTGTAAAATCAATTATCTTTGTCATCTATCTTTGCCTCTATCTTGGAATAATTTTCTGTTAGAAAAACACATTCATTTTGAAAAATATTTCTCATTTCTTAGGTATCGCTACCCAAACCATTTTGACTATACCAGTCAGTCACGTTACGAACAATCAAATGGTGAATTTGGCGCTCAGTAATGGACAAGTAGTTTCTACGACTCTGGCGAATCTCCAATCTCTAGCTCAACCGCAAAATATGCTTAATACGCCTACGAGCAATGGTAAGTTCAATATTAATCTATTTATAAGATTTTCCTGTGCCATGTGTTCGATGTAACCGTTTAATATAATATCACTGCGCGTGCTCTTCGTCGAGATATTACTATGTCCCCTGATCCATCTTTACGCGCGTCACGATATAAATATAATTTTGCTTCTACGAAGCTACATAAAATATTTTAATATATTTTAACTATCTCGTTGATAGAAATTATTACAAAATCATCGTAAGATTAAATTATTATTTTTATTCTTATAAAATTTAACGAAATATATTTACATGTACATAGAATAAATGATCTTTGCATCTGCTAAATCTATCGCAATATCAAGTGTTGAATGTTTAATTCTTCAAGAACGAAATATTTTAGAGATGCGTTTTGTGTAATTGGAAGCTAGCAGTAATAAGCATTGTAGTTAATTTTTCCTTCTCTCACGTGAAGGAATTTTATCGAGTGATTTCAGAATATATAATTGGTAATAATGGAGATATAGAACTTTATCAAATATTCACGTAAAATCATTAATTATTTCATAGACAAATTAGAAATAGGAAACACATATAAGCATCACCCGCTAGAAATAAACAATCTTGAATCGATCTCATGAAAAAAACGATTCTTTTGCAACCGAGGTGCGTCCCATTTGATACTTGTAATGCTCTTGGAATCATTTCATCCTTGTTATTCATAAAATGTTAAACAAGAATAAATGATATACAAAAATGATACTCGCTAGTGTATGAGTGTCAATTGAAACGCATAAAATAATTCTTAATTCATTAAAACACAATATTATGACTTTCATTACTATTGCGAAAATTTTGCAATGCAGCTAAATTGTGCATTGAATAATTAATTTATGATCAAATGTTGAACTTGTATGTAGTTTCAGCATCATTTTGTTCACATAGATAGTTAAAAAATTGTGTATAAAAAAATAATTCCTATAAAAATCTTTTCATTTTTATTCTTGTGCTTATATTAGATATCATTATATATTATCAAACAAATATATTCTACTGAACAATTGTTGAGCTATTATTATTAAGAAAATCGAAATTTATTTACCACGACTAATATGATGCATTAAATTATAAATTAAGTGATAAAAATTTTTCGAACAAGAACGCAGAAAGACAAAAAAATAAATCCAAATATTCACAATGCATTCTGGGCACAAAGAATCGATTCTTCAAAAGATTCAAAATCCTATAAATAAAAACCTATAAATCTACTGTACTCAAAATGTTAAATTGCTTCTTTATTAAGCAAAAATTTTTCACAATAAATTACATTATTTACAGTTCTTAAGATGTTTATATTAACAATTATTAATATCTAAAATACTTATTAGCATAAAAAATTATTAAATTACTTATCAATATCAATTAATATCATTTAATATGTGATATTATTATTCTAGTTTTGTTCATAATTGCGTTTCAAGACCGAAAAAAATTTTGGCGCACGACTTGCGAAATTGGATACGTACATAAATTAACTCTGAAATATTTAAGCACTATATATAAGATCCGCTTTGAATTTATTTCTTATTAATTAAAAATTTTTATAATAATTGACATAATGTCTTTATGATAATGTATTCAATCAAAATGTGTGTATAATTTCAGTTATCACAATTGTTACATTTACATTGCGATTAACCCAACATCGGATGTCGTACTATGCGTGTTTACTTGTCCTTTTATCAGTTCCCACGAGCCCCAGCTTGGCATCGGGATTAGGGCTGAACCCTGCCGCTTTGCCGCATCTTCTAAGCAATAGTTCGGCGAGCCAACAACTTCTGAGCGCGATGCAGCCGCAGCAACTGCTTCAGGCTGCCCAGGCGGCACAAGCGCAAGCAGCGCAGGCTGTACAGGCCGTTCAGGCTTCTCAACAACCGCTTTTAACGACATCGCCTCAACAGCACAGCCACCGACACACCTCGCATATAAATCATTACACAGTACGTACAACTCGCCCTTTCCAACATCATTCTTTTAAATATAGATAGTAAATTTATCATGTAATATGAGAAATATTAATAAACGATAGAAATATTTTAAGATTTAGAGTCGATGCTATTTTTCCCATAAAGCTTATAATATAATTTAACATTTAAAATAATTAGCTTTATATAATTATGTAGCTATTTTTGCAGATATAAAATAGTAAAATTTTTCATGTCATGCTATCAACGAAATTGATAGACATATCATTGCTTGTTAAAATAGCAATGTTTTTCTTTTACAATAAGCTTCATATTTTCATGATATCGCGTATATAGTTGTATTGTTTTTAAAAACCGTATGCACGTTTCACGTTTTATCTCACTAGTGCCCGGTACGATACGTGTTATTCACTTTCTCAATAATTTCAACTATAACCGTTAGTATAGTTAACTTTCCATCAACGAATAACACTGCGCCATATGAATCAAAGAGAATAAATACCTTCGTCGGCTCCTCTTTTCCATTTTTTTTCTAATGATGTAAACGGATTTCTATCGAATCGCGATGCACAGTCTTCGAACGCGTGAAGTAAACTTACTGGCAAGATTAGCGAAGCAACCAATAATTCTCAGCACTGAGTGATCTCGTTAAGAAAGTATTCCGTACTGGCAGCATTCTTTCCACTAATTAAACTTTAAAGTATCTCGAGATTCCATCTCATTATTAAGTACATAATTGACGTGGAAGAGGAGCATTCTCGTCCCCAATGAGCTACTAATCCGTCCCTACTATCGCATTGTATTCACAGCCGACGGAAAAACATCACAGGGACAGACCGGAGCAGTCGTCGCCATTGAATGAATCCGTGGTGTCCGCTGCATCCGCTTTGAACAGATTGGCCGCTAGCAATGGCGAGATTACTATCACGACGACGCACGGACCTGGCGGTGCTGGGGTAAAGGCTTCTCCGAGCAGTATGCACAGTCCAATAAAGGAGGAGGAGGATGATCTCTTGAACGATTCACCGAGTAAGATATAGTTTATTTCCTTTTTCTTACTGTGTTATTAACCTATGGATCGAAAGTAGGAATGATCTGTGTCAATTGGTTTTGCGGTACTTGACAGAGCGTTTAAAATGCGATGTCCACATCGCGCACGTAAATGATAATCGTGCTATGCCTTCGGGGTAGCCGTGTTACTTCTTGACAGCTTTTAATTACAATTTTCGCTGGAGACACCATCTTCCTATAACGCAATCACTTGCTTATACGAAGCACACTCGCTAATGTCGACAAGCGATTGCATGCATAATGATCACTTTTAAAGAAGCAATTACCACATGCAAAAGCGCTCTTTATCTTTATCTTGCCAGGTTGTCACATTCTGACAATATTTTTGACAAAGTGTTAATCTTCCGGCCGCACGCAACTTTGCAAGCGTATATCTCTGATAATTGAAGTACACCATCAATTTTTTCTAATGATCGGTCGCTTAAATAGCGTTTCTCCTAACAATATTCACGAAACGTTTGTCGTCGTAGAAGGAACGATTTAATGTTTAACTTGTATTTGAACCTGGAAAATAACATTTTGAACTAGCATCGATCGTAGAATGCTTGACAAGTGTAATAGGATATCGTATACTAGACTCATTATATAAATATACGGGGCATTAGTTCGTTCCTTACTGCCTTCTAGGAAGCCATAAAGATTCCAGCAGCGCGTAACCTCGTTGGCTGACAATAATTTTAATAACTCACAATCATCGCGTAGACTGGCACTTCGTCATCCTGACGCGATGGAATAATCATTTGACGCGTGAAGCCTAACGATTCTCAATTGCTAGTGTCAGATGCGAGTATTATCTCATAAATATTTGCCTTTGTTAATTCTTTTCCGATAGAATTTCTCGCCTAGAGATCAGGAAAAATGATCTAGTAATTAAAATATATATGTATATAAACAGTTTTCTAATTTTTCTATTATTATTTTGTATAGTACGAGCAAAAACCATTAAACAACGTATTTCAAATGTCGAGTATGATATTTATATACTTCGTTATTAGTTTTAATGATTATTAGTGATTATCTCTTACAGCTCTTATTTATTTTATTTATGCAATTTGTAATGCATACAAAACTAAGAAACTAGTCCAATAATCATAATCATGATCAAAGCCATGGTCATTTAACGTTGTGAATTGAACAAACGGTAAATACTTCGCTCTTGATATTCTTATTCCTTTATTTATCGTGTCATGGCCGAGTCATATAACTTGCTCGCAGCTTTTTGTTTGAAGCGCGCAAAGCAAAGTACTCAGTGCCTTGATCAGAAATTAACGATCGTAGAAACACCGTCGCGGAAGAAGGACTTACAGTTTATTACGCGGCACAGAAACCAGACGAACTGGTCGAGATTACGGAGTATGTGGGCATTTCTATTGCGTTCGTATACATTCGGGTGACAGATTTATGAGAGAAATCGGTGGTAGCTGCTTTAACGAAGCCGTCTGATGTCATTAAGCAACCTTCTTACTGGAGCTCCATTGCGTTCCGATCAATTGAAATGAGCTTTCGTATCGATAGTGAATCTAATCGATAGTGAATCTAATCTGTTCAAAATGACTTGGAACAATGCAGGAACAATATGTACTTTTATTAAATTCAGTCGTGATATCCATCCATATCCATTCATGAGTCACTAAAAACAGTTTTAAATTTTGTTTAATGACTCATGAATGGATACCGCAACTGAATTTAACAAAAATGCATGCTGTCCCAAGTCACCTACATTTGCGGTATTAAAATTACTGTAAACTGATCATGCGCGACGCAAAACTTGCTTATCGTGTAATTCTTGAACTACGAATATTTTATCTCATTCATGGCTAGCTTGGCTATATCGTTTCTATAATTAGCTCGCAACGCGCGATTCATATATTTTAGAGATCAAGAATTCATCGAGTTTATTATATAGAATTTTATTATAAAGAACAGGGAAGTGCTAGATATATTTCTTAAAATAAAAAAATAAAGAAATTCAAAATAAGATTGGGAATACTAATCCGAAGTTTTTAAACGCTTAGGTCACTGCTAATTCATTTAGAATTAAGCATGATACTAGATTTATCTTGCTACGAAAAATTTGTAATGATTTTTATACTTTTATTATCTGATCGTGATGAGAATAAACCAAGTTGAAGAATAGAAGATGAAGAATAGAAGAATTGAAATAAAGAATAGAATGAATTTTTATTACAGATCAACCAACGATCAATGAAGCCACTAATAACGTAGTCGATGGGATCAATTTGGATGAGATCAAGGAGTTCGCCAAGGTCTTTAAGCTGCGCAGACTGTCTCTGGGTCTGACACAGACCCAAGTTGGGCAGGCTCTGAGTGTCACTGAGGGCCCCGCATACAGCCAAAGTGCCATATGCAGGTTAGTTGTCGCTACAGCGTCCTCCTCGCGTTCGTCAAAACAGACGCTAATGAGAATTAATAATATGATAGAATGTAAAACGACAATGTGCCAGGTCACTGGAAATGGCGTAGAAAGGGTTGAGATTTGTTCAGAGTAACAAAAGCAGATAGTTATCCGTGTTCGATGGCCTTGTAACAATATTTTCTGTTAGGAATGAACGCCCGAACGTAAAGCTAAGAGAATCTTGAAGCAGTTTTATGTTTTTATTTTTTTTCTTTATATTCAGCAAAATTATTTTTTACGCCTTTTTCATTATTTAGTATTTGTCGCAATTTTTAAATTCAATGGAGTCTAATATAATTATCGCAGGTGCATTATTACCAATTTTGAGGTGTCATAAGAAACTTATTTATACCGTAATCCACCACGATGGTTCCTGATTTATGCTGCAATTTAATCTAAATCGAGTTAAAATTATTCGTAAAATAAAAACTACTTATTTACAAAAATTTTGCAAATTTGTTATATTATTGAACATATAATACTTGATATTTAAATTTTCGTGGCTTACGTTATTTAGGGTTACGTTATTTACCTTCTTCGTCATTTCCGATCGAGCGTATCTTCCGAAATGCGAATGGGAACCACCGTGGTAATGTCGGTAACAAGCAAAGAGAAAATGTTTATATCTCTTAGAAAATTCTTATCGTATCAACTAACATAAGCATTGGTGATTGTTCCCCAGTGCCCTGGCTACCCAGATGTACGCTGCCTCGCAGATTGCCTCTCAGCAGCAAGCTACGTACGTTCACCCCTCCATGCTACTTAATTTACCTAAAAATCTAAAACTCTAAAATCCTTTAAGAAACCGCAGTTATACCCAATGGAAAATTGTGCACGAATTTTCCGACGATCTTGAAAAAGGAGGTTAAGAAATAGTACAATCTAATTAATTCACCATGTTAAAATCAACGATGCATATCGTCTAAAATAAGACAGACATCTCAGTCGTCTTTCTCTCTTCCTCTTCTCTATTTGCGTTCGACTGATTTGCGATCAGGCCTCTCCCGCTTAGAACTGGCAGGCATATTTGGGTATAGCTGCACAAGCACTCTCACTAATTTCTAATTCCGTTCGGAAAAGAGATGCGAAAGGAGCACTTCTAAAATTAACTCTCTTCGAGCCAGGGCATTGGCAAACTTGGGCATGATGTCGCCAACGCGCTAAGAATAAAAGAATAGAATGAAGCCGAGAATTTTTAACGTTCGCCGAGTTTAAGCTCCGAATCGTTTCATCGAGAATTGCGGAATCGGATTCATTTCGCTCGCTCGCACAAGAAGTGTTTGCGCAGCGCGTTGGCAACATCATACACGGCATCACCAAACCTTAAAGCATGCACGCATTGTCAATGTCCTGTTATTGAATCAATGCATGCCTCTTAGTGCTCCTTTAGTGGGACAAAGACGTAAGGACGAAAAGCAAATGTTCAAAGAAAATTTAAATGAAGTTTTGAATTTTTTTTAAGCATTTCGATATACATATTATTCAATATATTACGTTGGAATTTATTTTTTTACGTCCTTGTTCCTTCCTTTTCTCGACACATTCCCTTATCAATTGCCCGAAAAATAGAAGCAAGAAAATGGACCAAGCCTTATTCTTGGCTTTAGATTCGAAAAGCTGGACATTACGCCGAAAAGCGCGCAGAAAATTAAGCCCGTTCTCGAGAGGTGGATGAAGGAGGCAGAAGAGAGGTGAGTAATATTCCTACGATACTTTAAGAAATCGCACAGATATCGTGAGAAAATGTTTTTCTTCAAAAAAGATCAACACGTATTTATGTCGAAAGAGTATCATAAATGCAACGTTCCTTTCGACGTGCTTATATAAACACTCTATAATTAATATAAATAACTAGAATTCTCTTATCGAAGAGAGTGAGAGAGAGAGAGAGAGAGAGAGAGAGAGAGAGAGAGACTTTCTCGACTGCAAGTCAAGTTTTAACGTTGTATTTCTGATACATGATTATCGCAATCGTCCAGCGCGGCTTCGACTTCGCGTCTGCGCGTCGGTGCGAGAGCGTGCGAACGCGTGCGTGCTAATTGGTAATTCGCTAATTGAATCCACCTGATTAATTGCGGATCCGCATTTAATAAATATATGGAATGTTAATTAGAATGGGAGAAACCGTTACCACCGCACGATCGCGAGGCGGCTACTCGTTCGCGGCAGCAATGCAATGCGGTGGCTTTAGTGTGACGCGAAAGCTACTCCCTAAGCATCCCGAGCTATGTATCCAGAAGATGTAAATTTTACGAGATGATAAAATCTAATGAACTTTAGGCCGTGAGCTAATCAGAAATCCGTGTAGTCATGCGCATTAAAACGCACTGCGATACGATTTTGACATCAAAAAGCGCTGAGATGCTCTTCACTCTTGCAGCAATTTTTTAAAAATATGATTGGATATTAAATTTATCATAGTTAAATAGTATCTACATTATTATTATTATTGACTTGTGTATTTCTTATTTCTATTTACAATTATCGCGATTTTTATGTTAATCCAAAGAGGCTAAATATTATTCAGTTTATTATACGATAATATAATAAACAGTTTAATATAATTATAGTATATAGTTATAATAACAGTTTATTATAATTATATTCAGTTTCCCGTTTAGATTAAATACGACGATAATTTCTCTATAAAGTACTAGAGTATAAAAAATTATGCATGCAATTTGAACTGTCACATTCAATGCTAAATATAAGAAATATGAATATGAATACACAGATCTGCAAGACGTGCTTGCCAAGTTTCGTGCCTATATTTACAATTACGAGAATAAGTCAATTAGAATAAGAAATACGACTATATTAAACTTACGAATATAAACAGCAGCGTTTATTCGTACAAAAGCAAATGCTTGGCGATTGTTAGGAAATAAAAATAAAATATCGCAACGTCTTCGGCCCATGAAAGAAAAATCGGCACGGAAGCGCATCGTAGAATAATCGAATCATTCGATGACGGAAACGGTCGTTTCTCTTTTCACGAGAGCAAGCCGGCTTAACAATGACCCATCCTGCATTCGCGCGGCGTAGAGCTAAGCGTCGACCGTGTGCCGGCCGCGTCCGGGAAAAATGAAAGCGGCTAGTTTATGCGGTGCACGTGCACGATTTATCTGCCGAGTAATTAAACTGTGGACTAATTAAAATCAGGTTTCTGATGTACCTCTCCTCCGACGTCGCTCCTCCTACCTACAGGCTACACGCCACCGCCGTCACCTCGCTCTTACCTGCAGCGGCATCGCGACGCTCTCTCTGTCATTCCTTCCGCTCACGCAGCTCTCTAGTTCTCCATCTTCCTTCTGTTTTTGTCTTTCTTCTTCCTTTCATGCTAATTCAAGCCTCTCCGCCCATGGTTTCTCCCTCTATCTCACACTTACTGTACGCAACAACGACGTGTAACACCCACGCACGAGCTTACACGCAGCTTTCACGTTCCCTTGCGTATTAACTCACGTTTATTTCTCTTCTCTTTCTTCACCTTCCTTTTCTATCCCTTCTTATGCCTGGCGTTGTTTCTCCATTGCGTTCACCGGTCACCAACGCATACCAACGGCGTAGTATCCAAACCTCGTCGAATCGTCGTGTCGCGTCGCGTCGTGTCGTGTCGCGTCGCGTCGGTTCTTCGCGCTCTCACCGACTTCTCCATTAGCATATTGTTTTCGCGAATTCGACGAAATATTACCGCGCGATGCTAATGGCCCGCCGTGTACTTTTTTCGACTCGACAGTTGGTCATTCGGAGTTAAATTAAAAACATAAATTTTGAGCCGGCACCGCGACCGTACCTATGACCGTACCACCATCGAACACCCCGACCCCGCAGCCACACCGTACCCACTTCTCATCGCTCACCCGGGAGTCCCAACGGAAGTTCTCCTGTTTACTGTCGCGGCCGCGAGCTTTTTCCATGTCGCGCCCCGCACCGCACCCACCCGATAATACTACCCGTCAAATGAAATTATGTCGACTAGTCGCCTGACGCCAAAAAAGTTTGCGTACTCTCGACTCGAGACTCTCGAGATCGGATCTTTTCTAATGTAAATTTCTTTTAAGTCGTTTGGACCAAATCGATAAGTTGAAATGATGTCGTAAAACTGTCGCATTAGATGATATAACAGACATTGATTCTTCAATAGATAGATTTATAGTTATTACAAATTAATATCTTGTCTTAATTTAATAAGAAAAATGACTGAAAAATATAATGAATATCAATTTCATTATTCGATAATTAATGCAATTATTAAAATATAAAAATTTTGTATTCACTCGATTCTATCCTGCTCTTTGAGCAGTCTAAGAATAACAAACTTAAGCAAACGGAAATTTATTCATATTGGCGAATAATTCTTATAAGAATATCTAATTTAATTATATAAAATTATTCATGATTATAATATCCTTAATAATTGTACATAGAAATTACAATAATGACATTGATAATAATAAAAATACATGGAAAAATCGAAGCACTTGATTGTATCTTCTTAATATTGAAGAATTGTGGAAGATATGATGAAAATCTCTAAGATTGCACGATTTAATGAGTTTGAATAACGAATGAAATGAAGATTTGAGTTTGAAAGCGTCACGGCTATTCGATCGCTAATTTTATTTGAGTCGACGTCGACACCATCAGGCATCGCTGCCATCACCATGAGTTCTGTTTCGCGATACGTGGAGTAAGTTCGACTCGTGAATCAACCCGAGTGTGTACTCGGGGAAAAATCCAATACCGGACAGGATATTTGCGACCGAACGTGTCCGAGCACGAATATCGTGACGCCGGTGATTTCCTTTTTTAATCAGTATCCTATTTCGCGCTAACGTAATTACGAACGTGCAAAACAGTAAACAGAATTATTTTTTTTTTAATATTGGATTTATAACAATATTTCGTAAACCACAGAAGAAATTTTGAGCTCGATGTAGACTTACGGACGTAATTAATTATTGTAAAAATATGACGATTAACCCGTCAGATTTTTAAATGCGATCCTATTTCGCAATTTATAATTGTAGCAAGTAGGGACATATATAATATATTTTTTCGTGAAAATATAATGCGTGCCGGTAACGTTAACAATAAACGTCAGTGATGAAATCTTCCGAATTTGAGCAAGAGTAGTGCATCTGATTCCAGGTACAAGAGCGGCGTTAATCATCTGACGGACTTCATCGGGGTTGAACCAAGCAAGAAGCGAAAACGGCGGACTTCCTTCACGCCTCAGGCTTTGGAATTGCTGAACGCACATTTTGACAGGAATACTCATCCTACTGGTTAGTTATGCTTTATGTCTATCTGCTATAATTAAGTCTCTTCCTATTAGAAGAATCTTATTAGTTCTTCTTCGGAGCAATTTTGCATTAAAATTTTACATTAAAAATTTCTATTCTATTTTTTTTTACAGGTAACGAAATCACGACTTTAGCGCATCGATTAGGATACGATAGAGAGGTGATCAGAATTTGGTTCTGCAACAAGAGACAAGCTCTGAAGAATACGGTGCGGATGATGTCGAAAGGTGTTGTATAGGGAAGGATTACATCTACCGAACAATCGGGCAGTATATGAGAAAAGCTTCAAACTACGAACGATGAAGAACACGTTTCGTAAAATTTTCCAATATCGCGTTTTCCTCTAGCATAAATAAACAGTTCTAACGCGAGAACAATTTTCCGTAGTTTATTACGGAAAGTTACAAGTAAGAAAAAAAACATTTATTAAAGAAAACCACATTTATCAAATTCGCTCCAGTATGGAAAGATCGTTCTAGATCGAAGCGAAGTCCTTCGAATATTGTGATCGCAGGTGTATACGACATCTATATATGTAAATAGCTTTAATCTACGAATATGTGATGTATACATGAGTCGAATATCGAAAATTGATAATCTGAAATCGTTGTCTCTCATTTGGTACCAATCCGTCGCGCGCTTCCAATTTTCATAGATATATATTCATCAGAAAAAAAAACTAACTGATCCAGTTTCGAATTTCGAACGGACTATCGGCAAACATTAACGAATTGATGAACGTAAATGTCCCGATCGAATTACGTGAACAATGAACAATTTGTCACAAGCAACTGTAGAAAAATCGCTTCTAGGTTTTTCTAATTAATTATAGTTGCTTGATTGCAATATTTGTCGGGACACGTACGTTTTTCGGAATACAATCTATCAAAACCGGGCGGAAAGATATGTAAATCGTCGCACGAATAATAACTAATAAAAATTTAGCTACCTTTAAAATTACTTACAAGAATGCTAGTACATAAGCGGTGAACGAAACAACTATGTACAATTGATTCCTAATCAACTGGCGGAACAATCGAAAATGCACTCAAAATGGAAACACTCGAAGGATGGTAATCATCCGCGTGCAACAAAAACTTCGACTGTATTCTACGATCGAGGGATTCTGAGATATCGTTGTTGCTCGTTGAATTTGCGTAAATAAAATATCGCTTAAAAAACAAATATGAAGTAAAAAATCATCGTCTCTGTTGATTATATAATATCATCCCTTGCACACACACACACACACACACACACACACACACACACACACACACACACAC
>Ga0157363_1003060_pt1 | contig 14981 bp, 6 predicted proteins | sample AttsexASBM1_FD_111477 | JGI IMG/M metagenome (GOLD analysis project Ga0157363, IMG submission 111477) | Fungus gardens microbial communities from leaf cutter ant in Ribeirão Preto, State of São Paulo, Brazil - Atta sexdens ASBM1 | ecosystem: Host-associated > Fungi > Mycelium > Unclassified ...
AGTATCTTCACCGTAAATAGCGCAAATTTTTTCACAAGCCTGTGCAGCATTCTTGCCTTTATCGTAGTGATACTGCAAAATGTAACGAATTTTTTCCTTATTTATTTCCATTTTCAAAATAAAATAACTTTTGATCCACTTCACCGATTTCAATCTTTTTCGACTCAAAACAAAGGTTAAAATGTCACTTTTTAAACGCACGTCTAGTGTTGCCGATGCGATTAGTAGTTGCTGACTGCTGAGCATTTAATGCCATCTAGCGGGAAAAACGCCACGAACTTTTTCTCATATCCAATAATTATCCTCTCTCTGTTTAAGTATAAAAGCAAGAAGCTTATGATAGGAGTCACAGATAGTACTCGAGTTAGTACACTATTAGTGAAATTACGAATATCTCACTGTTATAATAAATCTTATCTTAGGTTGTAGTTTTGAAGCAGGTATGATATAATATTGCTTATAATTTAATATTGCTTCATTTTGTTTGTAATTGTCATTTTTAATTTTATACTTATTGATAAATTGTTTGTGAAATAGAATCTGGAAATTATACTTCGTGCCATAAGCTAAATTAATTTTAACAAGAAACATAATGCTACTTTGCAACAAATTTACATGTTCACCAAAAATCTAAACAAGCGTTTTTAAATAATAATAATTGATGGATTTCATAAATTGGACAATTTTTTCATGTAATATTCATTTAATTTATTGTAATTAATGTCACGTTTTGATTATAAATTTATACTGAAGATGTTCTAATCAAGACCGAAACATTTATAAATATATATATATTTTTTTTTTCGTTGATTTGAATAAATTGTTATTTCGCTTTCAAGATCTTGCGTAATGATATGTATGCCCTTTATATATATTATTAATTTTTTACAATATTTATGTCGAAAAAATTTGGTTTTCAATTTTCTTCTATTTTTTTTATTATGTAATATATTAAAAATGTTATTAGTATTTAAAAATTTTTCCGTTAGTGTGATATTTTACTCATATGTTTTTAAAGTAATAAAATTTGTATTAATTAGATTAATATCAAGTAAGCTATCTATTATGACTTGTAAAGATTTATTAGACAGGAAGTGTTTTGATTCCAACTTTAAATACAAAGATAAAGAATAGTAAAGAATAATAAAGAAGTTAATAGTTTCAAGCAGATATTTTCAATATTTTCATTATCACAAGGCAACCGTTCTGTAACTGTTTCTTCAATAATGTTTTGAATATTTGTTATATTTGTTAGGTTAATATCATTATTTTCTATTGAAGTTCCTTGAAGAAGAATTTGAACATTAACCTGTGAAAACCTTCTTATAAAGTGAGTACGTAACATTTCTAAAAAATGATTTTTCTATTTTACAGGATTTCTTAAATGGGCAATTTAAAGATATTCCATCTCTGATAAGTTGATATAAATGCTTATAAAATAAAATTATAATTTTAGTTCTATAACTGTAAATATTACATAAGAAAAATATATTATATACCAAATTATTATCTATATGTTTACGTCTCACTAAATATTGGGAATACAAATAAGTTTCCGCCGTTTTTAATCAAAAATTAAGCATTTATTGTGAAAGAACGATACATAATGTTTTATTCAAAATAATAGTCATCGTTAGCCACTATTTTTTCCCATCTTTCTAGCATGTGGATACCGCGTCGGAAGAACGCTTCATCTTTTGAGGCTATCCAATCATCGATACAATTTTTGGTATCTTCATATAATATGAAATGCTGCTCAGACAGGCCATGCGTCATCGATCGGAACAAGTGGTAGTTAGAAGGAGCAATGTCTGGAGAATACAATGGCAGGTGGGATAGAACTTCTCATTTGAGTGTTTCTAAGTAGATTTTGACCGACGCCGCAACATATGGTCGAGCATTATCATGCAGGAGAATAATTTTGTCATGCCTAGGGTAGTAGTGGGCGCGTTTTTCCTTGAGTGCTCGGCTCATTCTCATCAATTGTGTTCGGTAGAGAGCTCCAGTAATGGTCTCGTTCGGTTTGAGCAACTCATAATATACGACACCAAGCTGCTCCCACCAAATACATAACATGAGTTTTTTTCCATGAATATTCGGCTTGGCTGTCGATGTTGAAGCATGGCTAGGTAGTCCCCATGATTTCCTCTTCTTTGGGTTATCGTAGTGGATCCATTTTTCATCATCAGTGACTATACGATGCAAAAAACACTTTCGTTTATGCCTGGCAAGCAGCATTTCACATGTGAAAAATCGGCGTTCAACGTTTCTCGGCTTCAGTTCATATGGAACCCAATTCCCTTGCTTTTGAATCATCCCCAATGATTTCAAACGATATGAAATTGTTTGTTGAGTCACTCCTAATGTAAGTGCAAGTTCTTTTTACGTTTGGCACGAATCTTCATCCAATAATACTTCCAATTCCGCGTCTTCGTACACTTTCGGCCTTCCGCTACGTTCTTTGTCTTTGACGTCAAGTTCACCGTTCTTAAACTTTTGAAACCACTCACGATAACTTCTCTCACTTAAGGCAACATCACCGTATGCTTCTACAAACAATCTATGAGCCTCAGCTGCAGATTTCTTCAAATTAAAGAAGTAAATCAAAAGTTCCCGCAAATGACGCTTATTCGGCTCAAAACTCGACATTTTCAAAAAAAATATATGATGCTATAAATAAATGTATGATGATACAAAATCGTTAATATTTCAAGGTTATGGTATTGCCGGTATGTCCAATCTTACGATATGTCATTTTATATCAAACAATTTTAACTATAGTTTATTAGTGGCGCCGTCTTTTGTAAATGGCGGAAACTTATTTGTATTCCCAATATGTTCTGAAATTTGAATATCTGTTAAAGATCAAAGAACAATCAGGATATAATGAAATCTTCTACAAGTTTGGCGGTGAAGAAACTGATAGCTGTTATAAACGTTTATATCAGATAATTTTAAATTGCAAATTTAGCAAAATAACCTCATTGTATGAGTATGAACACTATTAACATATTAAATAATCATCTTCCCTTTATAATTTTTTTTCATATAAAGGATAAAATAAAGGAATTAATCGGGATATCAACTCAGGATTCTTCGTAACACGGTTAACACTCACCACTATTCAAATTTAGATACGACTTGTCAGATCAGCAAAAGCATAGTAAAAAGCATATGTCGCAGTTCTTATGTAGAAACTGGCATTAGCAAGCTGCATGAACAATAGACCGTGCAGCGGCGTCTTTCTCGGTGCGCTCGTGTACAGATTTTGATTGGCTACAATCACACAATAAAAGTAAAATCACAATAAAATTTACTCTTTTTTCGCATAAAACCGTTTTTTTCCGTTTATGCATTGTAAAAATATCGCTGAAATTTAAAACTACAAGTTATTTTTACATAAAAGTAGTACATTCACATATATTTTACCATTAAAATGTATTTTTACTTTAAAAAATCTAGAAAAGGAAATTTCCAATCATATTTAGATAATTTTCCAGTTATAAATATGTAATTTCCATGTAAAATTACATGCATTTTTTTCAGCGCCAGTGTAGTATAGCAGACAGACACTAGTCTAAAGATCTCGGCAGAATCGAAAAATTTTCATACACTCGTAGCTCCTCTCGGAAGGCAATGGCATATCATCGAGTAGTATACTTGCCCAGGAAACCTCCCTATCAAAAATTGCGTTTCGAAATCGACGTTTAAACTATAGGTCCCTATATACATTAGATCTGTTTTTTTTTTATTGCACTCTGAACCGATGGAATAAATTGAAGTGAAACAAACGTACATTTGTTTCACTTCAACTTATTACACTGCATAATAATGCAATAAAAAACAGACTGATTGTATACGATCAGTGTGCGTGCAAAGATATATGAGAAGAAGGCACCTATGCGCTGAGATAGCGTATGGCATTTGAAGAAGAAATTATTTAAAATATGTTTATATATGTAGATTAATATAAATTATATAAGGTAAATAATAAGACATATCTCTAAAAATTATAGTTACATACATCTGCGAAGATATTTTTTTGATTTATATTAATGAATGTGTATAATATGTGTGCCTGCACATACGTATAAATATAAATATAATTATAATAAATATGATAATATATATGTTAAGAAGCAAATATTTCACATACACACGCGCGCGCGCGCGAATTGTATTTTATACAATAGTTAACATATCTTTTTTTTTTTCAGACTTATATCATTTGCCGAATTTCAAGCATTTGAAGGTCTTCTCTGTGTACCAGATGCTCTATATAAAACAGCCTTTCAACTCTTTGATACTAATGGAAATGGAATGGTTGCATTTGGTAAGGACTATTACGAAATTGTCATTTCTCTTTTCGAAATAATTTATGTCTTTTATATAGACATATTATTATCAATTTACAGATGAGTTCGCTGAGGTGATGCAGAAAACTGTATTACATCAAAAAATGTCCTTTAATATGGACAGTAGTTTTATAAAACTCTATTTTGGAAAGGATAAAAGTAGACTAATCAACTATGCAGAGTTTAGTCAATTTTTGCATGTGAGTATCATATTTTGTTGCACGCTTAATTGTTGATTTGATTGTTATTCTTGCTCAGGAAATAAGTCAAGTATGACGTAATGAGTGACAAAGATTATGAATTACATATAACGTCGTATGTTTATTTTGTTTTTCACATTTTTATTTTTCATATTTAATATATGTATGTACACAATTTGACTGAGAAAATGAAAAATTATAACATTCCTTATTTCGAAATATTTTCCATATAAAAAAAATAAAAAAAATTTATTCCTTATACATACAGAAAATAATTACAGTTTTAAAAAAACAATTCCTAAATATGATATAAACTAAAATAGGATAATAATAAAATTTTGTATTAAAAATGCTCTTTAGGATTTTCATGAAGAATATGCAACAGAAGCTTTTAAAAAATTTGATAAAGATGGTGCAGGTTTCATTTCTGCATTAGACTTCCAAGACATCATGCTCAGTATTAAGAGTCATTTACTCACAAAAGATGTGAGGGATAATCTAATTGCTGTAAGTAGTATTATTTCTAAAGAGAAGATAGAAAATTTTATAATTGACAATTAAATATTTTATACTATACATTTTAACTACATTTGTGTGAAAATAAGGACAGGAATTGTTTAAAGTACATGTGTTTAATACCATACATGTGTAGAACGTTCGCTAATTACAAATTAATATTTATTAATCTTCAATTTTGTATCATTTTAATATAAAATAGTATTGAAATTTATTTGAATATGTACTACTACATAATGAGCTGTATTTTCATTGCAGGCAGTTGGTGTCGGTCAAAGCGGAAGAAAAGTTAGTTTTCCATACTTTATGGCATTCAATTCTCTCCTAAATAATATGGAACTTATTAAACGTATCTATTTAAATGCAACCAATGGTCACAGATATCAAGAAGTTACCAAAGGTATAGTGAAGAAAAATGTGTAAAAGGATATACATTAAAAATTTTTTTTCTTGCTGTTTATGTAAAAATCTGAGGAAAAAATAATTTATCTTTTATTTTAATAATATAATTTTATTTTAATAATATAATCTATACATATGTAGTAAATACGATTAATCAATCAATTGCTTTTACATTAGTTTTCATCAACATAATGTTCAGTACATAAATATCTTCAGTACATAAATAAATTAATTTAATGATTAAACAAACTTATCTGTAAGTGAAGTTCTATCATAATTATATGAAGCGCCTCTTCCGAAAGATAAAACGTTGTACTCCTCAACCATGAGCCGGGGTGCCACAAGCTTTAAAGTCAAAATGTCTACTATTCACGTTCCCCGTCTAAGTGTCATTGTATTCAAAGCCGCAGCCAAACAAAAAACAAATTTTTCGGAATCTGAAGATATCGGACGTGGGTATAAAGGGGAACTTTATCTCTGTATTTATGTCACTATGCAAAATCTCTTTTAGCCATCTACTTAAGATCTGAAACGAAACTTTCTTGAATGGTTTTTTGAATGAAATGAAGACTTACTCATTTCCCTGAACTTTTCGGTTTTCCTAAGATACAACTGAAGAGTTCTAGCTGGGCAGGTATTTGAATCTTCCTTATAGAGAAGTAAAACCATTAATGATTGTTTTAATCCCAGTCTGTAAGTCTTAATTTCGATCAAGTCCTCTTTTACAACGATATTCCCAATATCTATTAAAGATAAGGCCTGAATTCTGACTTTCCCAATTTCCGGTCCTAGGAGATAAAGAAGATAGCAGATTGAATGCAATTAAGACATTCATAAGATGTTCCTTTTTTAAAATTCAAAGACAACCTTATAACGTCTGATACTTTTCATATACGGAACTTGCTAGTTATACAAAAAACCACCATTTCTTCAAGGAACAATCATATTGTCTAAGAAATGACTCGTTTACAGAAGCCATAGAGATCTTTGGCTTCTTCCGGAATCCCCTTTGACAGAAATGCTTCTCTGCTAATTTTCCTACTATCAAGGTAAATTTCCTCCACAAAGAATGCGGCTCCCTGTCCAGAGAAAGTAAAGTATCTCTGTTAGGTTCAAAAATTAAAGGTTCCGATTCCAGCATTGAGAGGAATAAAGGAAACCATCTGTTCAAAGTGGTACCACTACTATCTACTACTTTGCTTTTTCTGCTCTAATTTTTTGAAGAACTAAGTTGAAGAACTTTAATAACTAATATAAATAGTGGAAACGCATAAAAAAAGAACTTATTCCAATTCAAGGTAAAGGCCGCTATCGCGCCAGGTTCTCTTATCCAAGAGACATGATTTTCACATTTCGCATTAATTTTAGTTACGAATAAATCTATATCCGGATGTCTTCATTTCTTAAGAATCTCACAAAAGGCCATCTCTGATAATTGAAATTCCGTTTCGCTTCCTAATCTCCTTGATTCAAAGTCTGCTTGCGCATTATCTCTAGACGAAATATATGATGCAAAGATGAATAATTCGCGTTCTTCACATTTCCAAATGGACTTAGCAAGTTACTGAATTCTTTGAATCTCACACCATCCATGCGATTTATGTACGAGATGGCTGGTGTTATCAATTCTTAAAAGAATATTGCAGTTTTTGAGCTCGGAAGTGAAACACTTGAGAAGACGCAAAAAACACTGAAAGCAGTTTCAAATGATTAATATGAAGTAACTTATCTAAATTATCCCAAAAATCATGCGCTCTGTCCTCACTGCACGCCACTCTCCAACCAGAATGAGAGGTGTCAGAAATTGTATTCGCGATTTACAATATTCGAAATTCTATTCAAAATATTATGTTCCCACCATAAGATCTTTCTGTAAGTTTTGATTTATAATTATACTCGCTTCAAGTCATCCTTGGACTTTATTAAGGCTAAATACTTTTTTCTCTCAAAAATCTTGATGTATGCCCAATTATATTCAACAGCCGGACAGCAAGATACTAAAGAACCTATTAGACATGCGAAGTTTTTAATCTTCACAACACTTCTTAAGATTTTTTATGATTCTTATTTGATCCTAAATTCTCTTTCTTTTCTCTATTGGTAATTCTAACGTGAATTCATTCTCTGTGAATTTAGAACAAACTCAAGAAAACTACACAATTGGGAATTTTGCAATTCTTTTCCTCATTAATTATGAACCCTAAGCTTTCTAATAATTCTATTAAAGCTTTTATATTCTGCCTCAGAATTTCCTAAAAGTAGCAGATCAAGATAAATGACTGACACTAAATTATGTAAATAACATATTACTGGCTTCATAAGTTTTATAATAACGTAAGGAGCCCTATTTAGGCTAAACGGTAAGTAATTGAATTCATAAAGAACATCCTCAACGGAAAATCTTAAGTATTTCCTGTGACCTCGCTCAATAAGAACCAAGTAATAAGCATGAGATCTCTGAGATCTAGCTTACTCATAAAGCAATTAGGACTAAGTAACTTGCACGCTACTTTAATGTCTTCTAGTTTGAAATGTTCCGTTTCAATAATCTCATTTAATCTTTTAAGAATTAAGAATTAATTTGCTCGACCCATCTGACTTAAGAATTAAGAAAATTCCAGATAAAAACTGCTTCTCACACGGATGGCAACGATCGCGCTTTTCAAAATCAATTTTTCAATATGCTCTCAAATCTCTGCTTGTTCTTTAGGAACTAAATCCTGAAAAACTGATTTCGAAAAAGGAATAGCATATCCCTTAATCCAAGTCAAAATTCTGGAATCGGAGGTTATACTCTTCCAATTCTCTAAGAAAATTTTCAACCTGCCAGCTGATTTATTTACCTCCGCTACAACTAAGCTTTCTTTCGTTGTTCTGGGCAATCGAATGTAATTGAGAATTGTCGCGACTTGTTCTGGTTGGCTCTTGCTGAACTGATTCTGATTGTAGAATTTGTTCCAATATCCGCCTGACGTAGCCTTGAAGAGTTGACGAGATGGGACCTTGAAGTTCTTGTCTTCCCACAACAATAATTTCTTCGTTTGAATCAACTGTAACCACCTTCTCATCCGCCTTTGATGGTGATTGGTCTGCAGACACGTGGACATCAATCTGTACCGATGTAATATGATTAATCAGCTCAGGATCCCTTGGTGAAATCGATGATCCTACTTCGGAAGTGACTTCCGGTGCCACAGGAATGAAGCTTCCTTCGGAGAGAGAGATCGACTGACTATAACGATCTTCTGAGTTCTGAATCAGATGATCCGACTCTGCACACTCGAAATGTGTTCGATCTTCATGATCTTCATGAGCCTTTAGATCATAGTTTCTTAAAAACCATATATTTATTCAAATATACATACGCGCACGCACGCACGCACGCACATACACATACGCGCGCGCGCGCGAGTAAAATAGAAGATTCATAATCGATGAAATCGATTGTTTGTATGTATGCATGCGTGCGAGCGTGCGTGCGTGCACATAGAGGCTTCTATATTTTGTCTGAGACAACACTCGCCAATTAGAGCCTGCGGCTCGTCTATAGATTAAAGCCTATGACGTGACGAAATCGTGCAAGTCTTCCCGCAAAAAATGCATTAATACCCTTCCTCTTTACGTGACGTAGGAGGTTTCAACTAACCATTCCATTTAACCTAATATGGTTTTTACTCGAATTTTTCCATCAACCATGGTCATTGTATTTCTTAAATTCTTTCATCAAGCGTCTCATCTTTTTCTCCAACCTATTCTTCTTCAAATCTTCTGCACTATTGTCTCTGTATCTTCTTTTTCCCGCCTACTAACAATGTGGATTCCTCGGCGCAATGATATGGTCAGCAAGCACAAAGAAAAAGAATGACGCTCGGACAGGAAACATGAATAGTAGATATTTTGATTTTGAAGCTTGTGGCGCTCCGACATATGGAGTACTACTTTTATCTTGAGAAAGAAGCGCGAAATACAATTAAATAGATATTAATAGATTTTATCGTCAGTATCTAAGCATTATAACTTTTTACCAGAGGAATTTCTTTATTCTGCACAAATGATGTCCCAGATAACTCCATTGGAAGTGGACATTTTATTTCATCTTTGTGATTTACTTCATCAAACTGGGTGAGTATTCTCGACATTGAAATCGATGATAAAATATTTTTCCTTTTGTTGATTTATTGAAAAAATATTACGGAGCAGTCACTTTAACATTGATCCTAACAAAATGTTCAGACTTTATTAATTAAAGACTGATCCACGCTGGTCAACAAGACAAATACAAAAAAAGAGAACAAGTCACGTAAAACTATCGTTGCACCATCAAGCACATCGTCATCATCCAAATGTCAAGTATGTCTCATTCTTGGCAATTAATAAAAGTTGATACTATTTTACGGAGTAATTCAGTCCTAATAGCCAAACTTACTATACAATGTTTAACTATATATCATTTTCTAATATTTAAATAATATTTCGTATACTGAAAACATTTATTTACGTGTTTACGCTGCCTGGATCAGACCTACGGAAGATGACGAAGCAGATTCGCGGCTTGGGTGCGTTTTGTATTACAGACCACGTGCTAAATATATACCACGTGTATGTACACACATACAAATACACACTCATATATTTTCTCAAATTATGTTAGAAATATTATCTGAATAGTCCCATGTATTATTTTATACTTGTTTAACATATGGTGAACAATAAGAATAAAATGATCTATGGGGCCACTTGAGTGGTATTTCTGAACGTAGCTTCACTTATTGACTCACTCACAAGGGAACTCTTATCGATTTTAATGCACTTTGGATATGTTGTAGAGCATGAAAAAATATTAGACCCATATTTTTTGTGCTTGTCTCGAGAAGATGAAACACTCCCTCAAACTCTTACGGAAATGGACTTAGCGAAATTATTTGATTATTCAATCGTAATTTTTTTTGCGAACTATTGAGGAAAGTTACTATTCAGATAATTATTGGAAAAATTAATTAATTCAGCTTTATTGTTATAAAATAAATATTAGTGTTTAACATCATATTTTAAAATACACACGACAAAAATATGATAAAAAAAATTTCTTTCTGAATTTGGTAGACCATCGTGAATCTAATTTCACGATGCTCTCAAGCTGTCATCTATCCAAAGCTGTACTTTTAGTGTTGTTTGACCTTGATCGTAATTGGAATTGTTTCTTCGATGATCCACGATGAATCGTGAATGTTTATAGATGTACCTTGCTTAAAACTTCCTATTAAAACTAATTGGGAAAATTAGTTTTAATCGGATTAGTGCATCGGAAATTTTTTATATTTTATTTTATATTTTATTTTTTTATTCATTTTTCAAATCGGAATGAATCAGAACAAACTCAATGGGATTGTATATTAGTATATACTCATATAATACCAAGAAAAGACTGAACAAGAATTAATAAGATATTTCACATTTCCTTCGAATACGATTTAATAATTTTTTATAGGATTGCTATCCAATAAGTTTTAATTGGATAAGTTGCCGATGCCAAATCCAATGGGAATTAACCAGTCAATTTCCAATTTAAAACTATTGGTAAAATTGGAATCAGTTTTAATTAATGCACCGGAAATTTCCAATTTTATTTTTCAAATCGGAATGAATCGGAGCAGACTCACTGGGATTGTATTGGCATACATTCATATATGCAAAAGAAAGCGCTGAATAAGAATTAATAAAATATTTCACATTTCCTTTAAATAGGATTTAATAGTTTTTTTCTTTCGGATTGCTTTCGAAGGATTTTAATCAAACAAACCGCTAAAAATGCCAAATCCAATGAAAATTAACCAATGAATTTATGTAGATCGTAAGACGTCTTCTTTCGACGAATCGTAATTAATAAAAAACTGATTTTTTTTATGAATATGAATTCAATGTGCTCAGCGAAGAAGGCAGCTTTGCAACTGTTGTAAAATTCTTCAATATATGATTGATTTACATACTTAAATGAAGAAGGACATCATATTGAATAATCATATTGAACAATCATATTGAATAATTTTACAATAATTTCAAATCTTATGTAGGCAAGGATTAAGAATTGAATATTACACGTTTATCTTTTAATAAATTTTAATTGGAATGCTGATGCCAAATTCAACAGGAATAACTTTATGAAATAAAGCATGAATTTAATATATTCATTATTGTGTAGAAAATTTATTATTAATTAACTTTTTATGACTATTTGAGTTTAAATATAAGAACTGTTGGATTATTGATTTAGTTATATAATTGATTAAAGCTCAATTGCACAATATTACTTCTATTTTAAGTGAGACTTAAAATATTATACTTTCTCTATTTCTGTCTCTTTTTCGCTTTAAAACGAAACAGAGAATTTTAAGGGAATAAAGCCAGTTAGTAGGCCAAAAAAATCTTCGTGAATTTTTTAAATATATGTACATATTTGCATGAAAGATTTTATGTTTGAAAAAACTTATTTTGACAAAGTTTTCATATTTTTTTATATAAAAATATTAATAAATAGATAAGTTATAGCTAATTATCCGGAAAGTCGTTTTCCAAAACGTTTTATGATGACCATTTCCATTTGGAATCAGATTATCTGAAATGAAAAAAATCTGAAAGATTTAGTTAATATATGAATTTAGTTAGTCTTTAATCATTCGATATTTCGAAAAATTGAAGTACAACAAAATGACGGCTCTGTTCAAAGTTCAACTTTCGATTTACATAAAAAAAAATCAGTATTTTTTGTCCATTAAAAAAAAGGATGCATTGGAAAAAAATCCTACGATTAAAGACTAGATTTACATGTCTAAAAAAGCATAAAAAAAGCATAAAATATAAAATTAAGATTGATCGGTGCTTTTGAGATATGTTGGTCACCAATTTTAAAAACATTGTTTTGAGAAAAACATGTTTAAAGTTTCAAGTACAGTTTACTATAAAATAAAAAATTTTTCAACTTACACAGAGTTATCTATTCCAAGTCTATATTGTAAGTCCTCTCTTGATGTTTCTAAAAATATTAATTTGTTATTACCGGCGACGGTTATTCTTTCCTTCCGAGTATACTGTATTGCACGCGAAAATTAGATATATATATATATATATATATGTCTATGCATTCGGTATCTTCTCTATGTCGTATATTTCCGTGAAAATACAGCGAATCAACTTGAAATTTTCAGAGAATATTTCTAACTTATATATTTTATTATATATTTTAAGAAAATGTGATTTTTGAAAATCGATTTTTTTGAAATTTCTAACTGAGTATATCTCCTTAAGTCTTGTTAAAATAAATTCAAGATAACCAGGTTAAATTGAAAGAAAAATCAAAATTCAATTACAAATAATAAAGAGATAGAAGTAAAATGTAAGAATTTTGTATTTTAAAATTTTATATATATATATATATATATATATATATATACATACATACACACATATATAAGAATATCTTTTTACTTTGTTAAATTGCAATCGCGCGAAAACGTATTGAAATTTATTAAAATTTCATAAAAAATATCAATTTCTCACTTATTTTGATTCGTCATATACAAATTTACTTATATATTTACCGATTGGTTCTTATTGAAATAAGAATCTGAGAGAGATTTCTAATAAAAATCTGTTGATGTTCAATCGTATGATACCCGATTGAATCTAATTCGGGTTATTAATGTGGATTTTCAGTCCGATTCGCCAACTGGAGGCGTTTGCCGATTACTTCCCATTTCAATAAAATCAGATTGATTTTTCATTTTGTAAATCGGTAATGTACCTATACATTCTTATTGAAAGTAGAAATTATTTTAAAAATTATTTTTGGAAATCCTAAATAACTAAAATCTTATTATTTCCGAATCATTCTCAATAGACTGTAATTTTGATTAGGGACTCAATAATCACTTCGTCAAAAACTATTGCGAAATGATTATTGCAAATAATCCGCCTAATGAAATCAATAATTACTCCGTTAAAAATTATTGAGGAGTGATCATTATGAAAATATGATTATTGGATAATAAATAATCACTATTAAAGAATGAATAATCACTATTAAAATCCAATAATGATCCATTGGTATTCCAATAATTTATTTCTATAAAAGAAAATAATGGATTGTATCGATTTTATAAATATCTTTTAACTATGAGATATAAAAAGTATTTTATATAAAAGTTGTATAGTTTCATATACTTTGTATAACGGCATAAAAGACATGCTGCAAAAATTAATTTTACAACAAATTGTTATAAATAAATTATTAAAAATTGATTATAGAGAAATTCTGATTCTTACCAATCGATTGTATTGAAAAAATTACTAAAAAAGTAATTAATTAATTTTTTTATGTTTATGCAAAAAAAAATAAAGTCATTCTGTCCATGCTTATGTTATGTTTAGAGCGGACTCCCATGACTCTTTTCTTTCATGGAGATTGTTAGAATATAAAGACAGACGAATAACGACAAATTAAACCATTACAAATTAAAAAACTTAATAACAAAAATTTTCTTTTCTCATGAGAAACTAAAGCGAAGACTCCAGTATCTCTTCGTAAATGTCAGCTAAGATAAATTAAAAATCGATGCACGTGCGCGAACGGCGGGACTAAAGAGACGTCTATGACGCCTTCCTTGGACGCCGCGACTAGAAAAACAATAATTGATAATAAAAATGTCCGCGGGACTAGCGCCAGAACAATTTTCCTAACAGCCAAATCACTGACAAATTCTCACTAATCCGCGATCGTAAAATCTAGAAGTAAGACGCGACGTTCCGGGGGAGATATTTGATGGTCCCGTGTCGACACTGCACGTGCACTTTCTTAACTACCCTTTGCATGTGCATTTTCTCATAAATTTTAACGTCATAAAATTAAGGATGACGTTTTTCCACACTACAAATTCCGGTCAATACATTTTTCCGCCCCAAAACCTTGATTAATCCGAGAAAGAGAAAAGAGTCCTATCACTAATTATCAAAACCTATTTCACTAATCCGAATTCGACTAATCAACTCTCTCCCCTCTCTTTCCCCTAAGAATATCTCTATATAAACGACGATTTCGTGGGACTTTGAACATTCCTGGGCATTTCTTGATCATCATTCTTTGTCTCTTGCAAATTTTTAGCCCTCGGGCTTTTGCGCTCTTATTCCGATCTAATTTTTCAAGTCAATGATCACATACGGAATCCAGCTCCAACATTTTCAAGTCACATCATCTTCTGAGCCAGATGTGAACTCCATCACTGAGAATTATATCTAGGATGCCTCTAATTATTTCTATCACCAGTAAGCCGCATATATTCTCTCTCTCTCTCTCTCTCTCTCTCTCTCTCTCTCTTCCCCTCCCTCCCTCCCTCCTCCCTCTCTTCCCCTTCGGTAGTAATCATTAAAAATCATTAAATAATATTTTAATTCTCTTTGGTTCTAGTAATATTCCTTTCTAGTAATATTCATTCCACCTTTTCATACTCTTTATTTA
>Ga0157363_1003061_pt1 | contig 14980 bp, 11 predicted proteins | sample AttsexASBM1_FD_111477 | JGI IMG/M metagenome (GOLD analysis project Ga0157363, IMG submission 111477) | Fungus gardens microbial communities from leaf cutter ant in Ribeirão Preto, State of São Paulo, Brazil - Atta sexdens ASBM1 | ecosystem: Host-associated > Fungi > Mycelium > Unclassified ...
AGATTGCGCATCTGCTTGGCATCTTCGATGGCGCGTGTTCCGTCCGTGAACGCAACGGCTCCTGCTTCCTGCAGCAGGCCGAGTTCTGCCATCTCCTTCCCCTCGCAGCCACGGGTCAGCGCGCCATAAGGGTGAATGGACACCATGCCGGTTTCTTTGCCGCGTACGCTCAGAAGATGAACAAGGGCAGGATTGTCGATGGCGGGAGAGGTGTTGGGCAACACAGCCATGGTGGTGATGCCGCCCGCAACGGCAGCTCGTGCCCCTGACGTTATGCTTTCGCGGTATTCTGATCCCGGTTCCCCGAGGGCTACGCGCATATCGACAAGGCCCGGGCACAGTACGGCACCTTGGCCGTCGATGACGTACGCGCCTTCTGGCGTCACGTCGCCGTCAAGTGCTGCAATGAGGCCGTTTTCCACGGTCAATCGACCAATCCCGTCCCGACCCGAGGCTGGGTCGATCAGACGGACATTTTCAAAAACGATACTGGTCATGAGTGCATCCGCAACCGGGAAAGACGATCCAGAACGGCCATACGCACAGCGACACCCATCTCGACCTGCTCGGAAATCACGCTCTGGTCAGAATCCGCGACGTCGGATGCGATTTCGACGCCACGGTTCATCGGGCCAGGATGCATGACCAGCGCGTGCGGGCTGGCCAGAGAGAGGCGTCTGCGATCAAGCCCAAAGAAGCGGAAATACTCGCGCGCGCTCGGTACAAGACCTGCGCCCATCCGCTCTCGCTGAAGGCGCAGCGACATCACGACGTCTGCTCCGACAAGCGCGCGGTCCATGTCCGAATACAGCTCGACATTACCGAGTTCTGCGATGGTGGAAGGGACAAGCGTTGGCGGCCCGACAAGGCGTACGGTGCTGCCCATCGCCGTCAGGAGATGGATGTTGGAACGTGCGACCCTGCTATGACCGACATCGCCGCAGATCGCCACGGTCAGCCCGTTCAGCCGCCCGAAATGCCTGCGGATTGTCAGGGCATCCAGTAGTGCCTGTGTCGGGTGCTCGTGTGTGCCGTCTCCAGCATTGACGACGCAGGCTTCCACTTTCTGAGACAGCAGGGCAGGCGCGCCGGACTGTGCATGACGGATGACCAGCAGGTCGCATCGCATGGCATTCAGCGTTGCGGCCGTATCCAGCAGGGTTTCCCCCTTGTTTACGGAACTGGTGGCTACGGACATGTTGATGACGTCGGCGCCTAGACGTTTGCCAGCCAGTTCGAAGCTGGTCCGTGTGCGCGTGCTGTCCTCATAGAACAGGTTTATGACCGTACGGCCACGCAGAGCATCGCGTGGCGCCGTACGGGACCGGCTTAGAAGGGCATAGCTCTCGGCCAGATCGAGGAACGGAACGATCTGTTCCGCTGTCAGCCCCTCGATACCAAGCAGATGCCGGGAGGAGGGACCGCGCTCAGGCACCGAGCACGCTCGCAATGCGCGCAAGAACCTCATCCTGACCCAGCGCAGAGAGCGTCAGATCAATACCGGGCGATGTGGTTGAGCCTGTCATGGCCGCACGGAGTGGCTGCGCAACGGAGCCGAGCTTCATTTCGTGCTTTTCAGCATAGGCACGGAGCACGCCGTCGATCGCTTCGGGGGTGAAAATGTCCAGCGCTGCCAGATCCTTGCCAATACCTGCAAGAACATTGCGCCCTTCGTCGCCGAGAAGCTTTTCGGCTTTTGGCGTAAAGGTCAGTGGAAGTGTGAAACCGGCAAAGGCTGCGTTTTCGGTTAGCTCGACAAGTGTCTTTGCGCGCTCTTTCAGACCCGACATCATGGCCTGAATCCGGGCGCGGGTTTTGTCGTTGCAAACAACGCCCTCGCGGCCTTCAAGCCGCTCCATCACGTCTGTCGTCAGGCGTGTATCTTCGGCCTGTCGCATCCATACGCCATTGAGATGCGCGAGCTTCACGTAGTCCATGCGGGATGGGGAGCGGCCGACACCATCCAGGTCGAACAGCTTGATCTGCTCTTCGCGGGAGAGAACTTCGGCGTCGCCATGTCCCCAGCCCAGACGCAGGAGGTAATTGCACAGGGCTTCCGGTAGGTAGCCTTCCTCGCGGAATTCCACGACAGATTGTGCACCATGCCGCTTCGATAGCTTGGCGCCATCGGGCCCGTGGATAAGCGGAAGATGTGCGAAATGCGGCAGATCCCAGCCCATCGCGCGATAGATCATGGCCTGACGGAACGTGTTCGTCAGATGATCGTCACCGCGCATGACATGGGTGATCGCCATGTCGTGGTCATCCACCACCACGGCGTGAAGGTAGGTCGGCGTTCCGTCCGAGCGCAGGATGATGAGGTCATCCATCTCGATATTGGCAACGCGGACGTCCCCCTGAACCAGATCATGGATGATCGTCTCACCTTCACGCGGAGCCTTGAGCCGCACGACGAATGGCGCACCTTCCGGCGCTTCGGACGGATCACGGTCGCGCCATGTGCCGTCGTAACGTGGAGGGCGCTTTTCGGCCATTGCCTTCTCGCGCATCGCGGTCAGTTCTTCCGGCGTGCAGTAGCAGCGGTACGCCATGTCTTTTTCGAGCAGTTCAAGCGCGACTTCCGTATGGCGGTCCTGCCGCGCAGACTGGAAAACGGGCTCCGCATCAGGCGTGATGCCCATCCAGCTGAGGCCATCGAAAATAACGTCCACAGCCCGTTGGGTGGAGCGTTCCTTGTCGGTGTCTTCGATCCTCAGGAGAAACTCGCCACCATGGTGACGGGCAAAGAGGAAATTGAAGAGGGCAGCGCGGGCGTTGCCGACATGCAGCAGACCCGTGGGGGAGGGAGCAAAGCGCGTGCGGATGGTCATGCGGCCCTCATATCATGCTCCAGCTGTACGGCACAGTCTCGAACTGGCGGGCTGTATTTTTCTGATATCCGACATTCCGGTGGCGATAACTTTGATTCCATAAAGCATTCCGAATCATCGTCATCGCGAATGTATTCCAGTGTTTGGCCGAAGCTTATACTGGCTCTTCACAAACCCGTCAGGACGCCATTACCGCCCAGCCTCAAAGAAGCGTGATTTTACCTGCTCTGAACTGCATGCCTATCATTGCTGTTCTTCATCTTTCATCCAGGGATCGGGAAAAGGACCGTGGACAGACGCGCTTTCAACACCCTGCTGGCTGGTTTGGGTCTCGCTTTCGGAAACGGGCGTGTTCGCTCGGCTTCGGCTGCAACGCCTGCAAATGTGGAGGTTTTTTCTCTGCGTCAGAACGGGTGGGTGCCCAACAGCCCCCATTTGCCAGTCATCGTGTACCGAAATGCTCTGGAAGCCGGGGAAGGAAAGGAGAGCGTCTATGAGGCGCTGTTCGAGCGTAATGGCTGGCCTCCCCAGTGGCGCAACGGGGTATATCCGTTTCATCACTATCACAGCCTCGGCCACGAGGTTCTGGGTTTTTCGAACGGTTCTGCAAAGCTGATGCTTGGAGGCCCTGGAGCGCATGAGGTGCAGGTGCATGGTGGTGACATTGCCCTGCTACCGGCTGGTACAGGTCACTGTAATCTCGAGTCAGACGCCGATTTTACGGTGATCGGCGCATACCCGCCGGAACAGGAATTCGACATTCTGCGTACGGCCCCCACGCCGGAACAGATGGCCCGCATCAACAGTCTGGCGTTTCCGACAACCGATCCTGTGCAGGGTGCAGGCGGAACCGTTTCAAAGGAGTGGCACAGGACATGAATGGCTTTCGTCTCAGGCGACGACCTTTTCTCGCCGTACTGGCAGGTCTTGCCGCCACAACCGGTGCATCGCCGGTCAGTGCCCAGTTTCGCCCGACTATCGGCATCATCGGTGCAGGCAATGTCGGGACGACATTGGGTGGATTGTGGGTGCAGGCCGGATATCACGTCATGGTCTCGTCACGCACACTCTCTGATGCCCAGGCGGTCGCCACGTCTCTTGGGCCGCTGGCCTCTGCGGGAACTCCGGCGCAGGCTGCGGCTTTTGGCAGCATTGTCGTGCTTGCGGTGCCCTATCGGGCAATTCCGCAACTTGGCCGTGAGCTAGGGCACGCGCTGGCTGGAAAGATCATCATTGATCCTTCCAATCCATATCCGTTTCGTGATGGAAGTATTGCCAATGCCGCAAGAATAGATGGAGCGGGCGCTACAACGCAGCGCTATTTCTCCTCCTCCCGTGTTGTGCGTGCGTTCAACTCCATCGACATGACGGCTCTTCGCGCCTCTGCCCATCGTTCCGGCGCTCTGCTCGCCGTGCCTCTGGCAGGTAATGACAAGGACGCAGTTGCGGAAACGGCGGCCCTGATTAGTGCTGCGGGATTTGATCCTGTGGTGACGGGTGGCCTTGATACGGCGCGTCTTTTCCAGCCCGGTAGTGACGGCTTTGAACTTGAACGTGATGCTGCAGGGCTAAAACAGGCCCTTCATCTTCCAAACTAAACCAAGGCGCGACACGGCGGGAAATAGGTTAATATCCTGCATGTGTCGCGCAGTCAGTCATTTCCCTTCCCACAGCTGAAGCAACTTCCGTCAGATGATCTGAACACGGAGGAGCTGGAGGACGCGCGCGTTCCGCCTGCCTCTCAGGTGCGTGTGTCGTGGATTGACCGGACTTTTCAGAAGCAGGGGCGCAGGCTGATCTGCTGGCTTCCGGTAGGATTCGCCCTCGGCGCAGTTCTTTTCTTCAGTCTGCGGGTTGAACTCTGTGCCGCATGGGGGGCGATGGTCGCGGCGTCGGGTGTCGTTCTGCTTTGGGCAGGTTGGTATCGTGGATGGTGCAGGCTTGTTGGGTTTGGATTGCTTGTTCTGGGGCTTGGTTTTGCGCTGGCGGCTCTGCAAACACGCCGGCAGCCACTCATGCCTGCCCTGCCAACGCGGGCAACCATTCTCACCGGCCGTGTCCTGGCGATAGAAAATCTTCCTCCCCGTCAGGATGATGATGAGCCAGCGCGTCGCCTCACCTTGGCCGACGTCACTTTTGACACGACGCTGGACGCTGGAATGCGCCCATTGAAGCGTTTTTTGCATGTTCGCCTCAAAGCAGGAGATCCGTTGTCTCCCCTTCCGGGCAGCTATGTATCCGTCCGTGCGCTATTAAAGCCCCCAGCCCCCCCGTCTTTGCCGGGGGGGCGTGATATGCAGTGTGAAAGCTGGTTTTCAGGAAATGCGGGAAACGGATATGCTCTAGGTTATGTAACTCTTGAGGGTGGTGCCGCCCACACGTCTTTTCTGGAGCGACTCCGCGAAGCTGTGGCCCGCAGGATTGAAAGGGTAATACCCGGCCAGACCGGAGCAATCGCCGCCACCTTGCTGGCGGGCGAGGGGAGCGGAATTAACCGCCAAACACGCAAGGCATTCTCCGCTTCGGGTCTGGCGCATCTGCTCGCGGTTGCGGGCCTTCATCTCGGGCTGGTGATGGCTGCCGTGATCGTTTCTGTCAGGGTAATTCTCGTCCTGTCGGAAAAAGCTGCTCTCTACTGGCCTTGCCGTGAAATATCTGCGCTGGCGGGCCTCGTGGCGGGCGGAGGTTATGTGCTGCTGACGGGCGCACATCTGCCAAGCGTCCGCGCGTTTGGAATGGCCTGTATCGTGACGCTCGCTTTGCTGACCGGACGCAGAACACTCTCGATGCGGGCGCTGTCGATGGTGGCTCTGCTGATTCTTGTGGTGTCGCCATCCTCGGTTGGTGATGTGTCTTTCCAGATGTCCTTTGCCGCCGTCATGGGTCTGATTGCAGGCTATGAGGTCTTACGCGAACCTCTTATTCGTCTTCGGGGCGAGGGAGGCTGGCAGCGCGCTACGTGTTCACATCTCGTGGCCCTGGCCTTGACCAGTTTGCTCGCAGGGCTTGCAACACTGCCAGTGAGCATGGCGCATTTTGGCGCCTTTCAACCCTGGTTCGTGCTTGCAAACCTGATTGCGGTCCCTCTGGCTGCAATATGGATCATGCCTGCGGGCCTCATCTCCATTCTGCTCATGCCGTTTCATGCAGAAGCACTCCCCCTACGTATCATGGGCAAAGGGGTTCAAATCGTTCAGATCCTCGCGGATAAAGTGGCGGCTTTCCCGATGGCACATCATGATGTGCCATCAATGCCGGGATGGGGATTACTGGCTTTTATGCTTGGCCTTGCCATTCTCTGCCTGTGGGTCGGGCGGGGAAGACTTGCCGGCTTGCCATTGATCGCTCTGGCTGTTGTTTCGATCTGGTTTCAGTCCCGGCCTGTTCTGCTGCTGTCGCCAGATGCTGGCTTGATAGCCGTTGTTGATCGGGGTGTACTGAAAATGGGTCCGCATAGTAGTCTTGAAAATATCGTTCTGGACGATTGGCAGCAGGATCTGGCTCTTCCTGTCGAGGCTCTCCCATCCGCCTGCAATGCAGGGCTTTGCCGGGTCAGGGTGCAGGGGCACACATTTCTCCTGCGCCCGCATGATCCCTTGGATGGAGAAAATCTGCCTACCCTGGAAGACTGCAAGGACATCGAACTGTTTGTCAGCGCTTCGCCTGCGCGCAGAGGATGCCCCGATGTACCAACGCTGGACCGGTTTTCAGCATGGCGTGATGGAGCATGGGCTGTTTATCTGTCACGTGGAAAAATTTCTCTGGTGTCAGACAGAAGCTGGCGTGGAAGTCGCACATGGGTGCCCGCAATAGGATCTCACGGCATGCCGAACCTGCCATTGGTTAGATCAGAGTGAGCGGTGTTCTCAGGCGGCTTTGGATTTCGGGTCCACAAGTCTTTTGTCTGGATACAGGCACCATTTAGTCGCCGGGCAACGCCAGCATTCAGGTGTCCGCGCCTTACAAACATAGCGCCCATGCAGGATCAGCCAGTGATGTGACGGGCGGAGCATATCCTTTGGAATGCGCGCAACGAGCCCATCTTCGACCTGACGCACGTTTTTGCCAGGAGCGAGCCCCGTCCTGTTACCAATACGGAAAATATGCGTATCCACGGCCATCGCATCGGACCCGAAGGCAACATTCATGACAACGCTGGCCGTTTTGCGTCCCACCCCGGCAAGGGCTTCGAGGGATTCGCGGTCCGAAGGGACCTGTCCGTCATGCCGGGCCAAAAGCTGTTCGCACAGTAATGCCACATTATGAGCTTTGGCCCGCCATAGGCCTATGGTCTTGATATATTGAGCAATGCCGGCTTCACCGAGTTCGGCCATGGATTGCGGGTCTGGTGCCCGCTCGAACATGTCTTTTGTCGCTTTGTTGACGGATTTGTCCGTGGCTTGTGCGGAGAGCACAACACTCACCAGAAGTTCGAACGGATTCCTGAAAACCAGCTCGCTTTCCGCATTCGGATATTCATTGGCCAATGCCGTGATGAAGGCTTTTGCTGCTGCCTTGCTCATGGGTTTAGGGGCATCGGTCATGGCATAGGCTCCGCAGGCTGTTGCGTCCGGTCGGGACAATCCGCAGAATAAGACAAAGATCGAAATTTTCCATGCCATTGCACCATCGGCCTTCGCGCCGCATGGCGGAGCGCCCCTGTGTCCGAGACTGTCCCCCTACAAACCTCCCAGCAGCAGGAAGGTCAGAAGATTAGTATTTCCTTCACGGAAGTCCTTGTCTTCGTGCTTCGCCGGTGGCTGGAGCATCCGTCTCTTCTGGCGCGCACGCTTGGGGGCGTGGGTCTCGCCACCCTGGCCGACATCTGTACTCCCCTGCTTGCTGGTCGCCTTGTGGATGACGTGTCCCGTCATGCGGCGGGGCCAAATGTTCCGCGTACACCCGATTTGATGCATTTGCGCGAAGATGCGTTTCTGATGGTGAGTGGGTTGATTGTGCTTGGTCTGGTGGGGCTTTATGGTCGCCGTGCGTCCTTTATCGGTATCACGCACCTGACTCTGGCGATCATGCGCCGCTCAGTCACACAGGCCTTCGCTCGCGTTCAGCGCTTTTCCACAGACTGGCATGCCAATACCTTCGCAGGCTCGACGGTGCGTCGCCTGACGCGTGGCGTTTGGGCAATTGATTCTCTGGATGACACACTCCTGCTCATGATCGCGCCAGAGGTTCTCGTTCTCGGCGGAACGACCTTTGTTCTGATGATTCGCTCATCGCTGATGGGGCTGGTTCTGGCGGTTTCCGTCGTGTTGTTTGCTTGGCTCTCCATCGCGCTTACCCTGCGCTATGTGGCGCCAAGTGCGCGCACCTCCAATGAGTGGGACACCCGCATGGGTGCAGCCATGGCGGATTCCGTAACCTGCAACGCCGTGGTCAAGGCGTTTGGGGCGGAGGGACGCGAAGAGGCGCGGCTTGGTCGGGTGGTAAAAGGCTGGAGCGGTCGTACGGCGCGGACGTGGATCCGGGGAACCAATAGCGGCAATCTACAGGCGCTCGCTTCCCTCGTTATGCGTATGCTGCTCATCGGCATGGCCGTCATGATGTGGTGGATGGGGCATGCAGGGCCGGGAGACGTGGCCTATGTCCTGACGATGATGTTTCTTGTGCAGGGCTATCTGCGAGATCTGGGGCAGCAGGTCAGCCAGGTTCAGCGCTCGGTCAATGAAATGGAAGAACTGGTTGCGATCTTTCGCCGTGAGCCCGCCATTCAGGACCATGAAGGCGCTCAGGAAGCAGCCTTCACAAAAGGCGAAATTTATTTCGAACACGTGGACTTCCAGTACCCGGGGCAAAGTAGAGCACTTTATAATGATCTGGACCTCACTATTGCGCCGGGCTCTCGGGTGGCGCTTGTCGGTCCCAGTGGTTCGGGCAAAACAACCCTGACGAAGCTTCTTCAACGGCTTTATGATGTCAGTGGTGGAAGAATCGTCGTGGATGGTCAGGACATCGCGCATGTCACGCAGGATTCTCTGCGCGCCCATATCGCGATTGTCCCGCAGGAGCCGATCCTGTTTCATCGGACGCTGGCCGAAAATATTGCCTATGCCCGTCCGGGTGCCAGCCTTGCGGAAGTTCAGGAGGCTGCAAGATTGGCCAATGCTGCCACTTTCATTGAGCGCCTTCCGGAAGGCTACGATACAATGGTGGGCGAGCGCGGTGTGAAACTGTCTGGTGGAGAGCGCCAGCGTGTGGCCATTGCACGTGCATTCCTTGCGGATGCCCCGATTCTGATTTTCGATGAAGCGACCTCCAGCCTTGATTCCGAGTCAGAAGCCTTGGTGCAGGAGGCTATGCGTCGCCTGATGCAGAACCGCACAGTGATCGTTGTCGCGCATCGTCTGTCCACCGTGATGGAGTTGGACCGTATCCTTGTTTTCCGCCGTGGCGAACTTATCGAAGACGGAACTCACCTTGAACTTGTGGGGCAGGAGGGGGGCATTTACCGTCGTCTGTTCGAACTCCAGTCTCTGGAGGGCTGATCAGCCTCGCATCCATGATCTTCCTGTGGCGTTGAGGTTTGGAGATGTCATGTGATGAGGGTCTGTTCGATGGGTGTGCGTCGTGTTTTCGCCAGTTTTCTACTCGCTTCCGCAGCGACTGTATTTTCGTGGCCAGCGCTGGCTGTACCTGTGGCTTTCGACCATGCGAGGCTGATCGATGGTACGGGCGGTGTAGTAAAGGAAAACATAACTGTTGTGATCGACAACGGTCTGATCCGTTCTGTCGGTAGTACCGCACCTTCTGATGCACAGCACATTGATCTGCGTGGCAAGACTCTTTTACCAGCTCTCATCAGCGATCACAGTCATGTCGGGCTGGTGCAGGGAACGCAGGGTTCCAGCGACAATTACACACGCGCCAACATCCTTGCGGCCCTTCAGCAATATACCCGATATGGCGTCCTGACAGTTACGGCGCTTGGACTTAACAAATCACCGCTCTTCGACGACCTTCGCCGTGAACAGCACGCGGGTAAAAATCCGGGTGCGGATCTTTTTGGTGTGGATCAGGGGATCAGTGCGCCAAACGGCGTCCCGCCTGACAGCCTTGTCAAAGGGCTTGGGCCAGATCAGGTTTATCGTCCGGCGAGCCCCGAAGAGGCCCGTCAGGATGTAGACAAAATGGTGTCGGAAGGGACGGATCTCGTGAAGGTCTGGGTCGATGATTTCCGTAACGACGTTCCCAACGGAAAGACCTACCCAAAGCTCTCCCCGACGATCTATGCCGCGGCGATTGATGAAGCCCACAAGCATGGCACGCGCGTGGCCGTGCACATCCATGATCTGGATGTTGCGAAATCGGTTGTGGCCGCAAAAGCTGATATTATTGCGCATGGCGTGCGTGACAGGCCCGTTGATACCGCTCTTGTTAGCGCAATGAAAAGGCAGGGCACCTGGTACATCGCGACGCTGGATCTGGATGAGGCAAACTATATTTTTGCCGAGCATCCGGAATGGCTGAACGATCCTTTTCTGAGTGCGGGGCTGGATCCCGCGCTACGGGCTCAGTTTTCAGATCCTACCTGGCGAATGCAGACATTGTCCAAGCCACTGACCCCAGCCTCACGATACGCTTTAGAGATCAACCAGCGTAATTTGATGACACTTTATCGCGCTGGAGTGCATATCGGCTTTGGAACAGATTCCGGGGCCGCAGCCACGCGTATTCCGGGCTTTGCCGAGCATCGTGAACTTGCCCTGACTGTGGGTGCGGGGCTCACCCCGGTTGAAGCCATCACGCTTGCAACGGGCAATGCGGCCGCGCTCCTGCACCTGACGGACAGGGGTGTGATTGCGGCGGGTAAAAGGGCGGACATCCTGATCGTGGATGGTGCGCCGGATATGAATATCGCGGCGCTCGATCATATCGATCAGGTCTGGCAGCGGGGTGTTCTGATCAATCATGGGCTGACTGCAAAATGAGCCAGCCTTGATTGAGAGATTATCAGGCGGTCTGTTTGCGCCGCCAGGTGATCATGCGGAACATTGGGCCGGTGAGCGTGGTTGAAATGACCGCCAGCACCATGAGCGATGCAAATGCGAATTCCGAGATCATGCCTTGCGCATGGAGGATCGTTGCTGCAACAATTTCCATCAAGCCCTTGCACTGAAGCAGCGACCCGATGCTGAGCGCCTGTCGATGTGTCAGGCCCGGCGCCGGTGGGTAGGCCCATACAGCCAGCAATTTGGTTGCGATGGAAATAACGACCAAAAGGATGGAGGCGAAAACGGACGGCCAGGTCAGCGCGTCGCCATCGATATGCAGGCCGCTATGCCCGAAGAACATGGGTGCAAGCCAGATCAGGGAAAATGTTCCCACTTTCTCTACTGGCAGGCGGCGGACCCAGCGTGGCGGCATCAAGGCACCTGCAAAATATGCGCCGATCAGTTCATGAAGCCCAAGTTGCTTGCTTGCCCACGAGCCTGCGGCCAGAAACACCGGGACTGCGATCCAGATGACCCACAGGAGTGGGTTGCGAAGATTGCGGGTTGCCCAACTGCTGCTCAACGCGAGGCCTACGAGTAGTGCGACGGCCAGAAATTCAAGCCCGCTCCATCCATGAAGGGCGTCTGATCCACGCGCGGCGAACTGCAGAATGGCCAAGCCAATCCACAATGCTGCATCATCCACAACAGCAAGCTTGAGAGCAATCTGGCCGACTGGTTTATGTGCGGGTTCCAGCTCTCGAACCAGGCCGATCAGAACCGGTAATGCGCTAACGGCGATGCAAAGTCCGACAGACATTGCGCCGATCCACCCATTTCCATGTGGTGCATGCCATCCATGCAGCGGCAGGAAAAACTGTTTGACCAGCATTGTGCCAACGATGAACGGGAGCCCAAGTGCTACGAGAGCGGCGCCCAGCACGCGGCTGATCGAAGAAGGGGGGAGCGGTTCCGCTCCTGCCGTATTCTCGGGGTGTTGCCACATTTCCAGGCCAGCCGTGAAAGCAAGGACGAGGACGGCAAGCCATCCGATATAGTCACCATAGAGCGAAGGTATGCCCAAACGGGCGACGGGAAAATGCGTAACAGCAAGTACAATTCCGACGAGAATTGGAAGAATGGCAACTGGAATTGAACGCCTGAGGACCCGCCATAAAATCCATGGAATAAATACAAATACGAAAACGTCGGATATCAGTGCTGTCATATTTCCCATAGATAATACCTCACATAGTTTATCTTATATAAGCATAAATGTTTGTTATGTGGAATTTTTTATTGTTTCGACAATTTTTATTGTGGTTTTTTGGTCGTTTTGAATGTCGATTTCTACCAATTTTTCTCGTTCTGAAGAACAGAATTTTCGTTTATGAAATTAGAACCGGAAAACTAGATTGGACTGAGCATAGCTGCCACTTTTTGCGCCTGCTTCACGAAGATTATGTGAAACAATGAAACGCGCACCATACATCTGCCAGCTCAGATGCTGGTTGAGCTGGATGAGAAGAGAAGCTTGCGGAACAATTCCCACATATCGTCCATTCAAGCCCGTCGAAAAGGCGTAGCGTGCAGATGAACTATACACCGCGTCCGAGGTGTTTTCGCGCCATAAAACCGGGGCCTTCAGGCGTAAGGAAATATAATGACGCGGGGTAATGCTCAGGATCGGAGACATGCTGATGAGGTTCGCAGGAGCAATGTATGTTGTCGTGTCGAGATAATTCGTCTGCGGGCTGAAGGGCGTGGCGAATGTTCCTACGCTGCCGGTGGTTTTGTGGCTGTTTCCACCAGAATAAATATCTGTCTGGATACCAATAAAGGGGTGGAGAAAAGAGGCGGGCTTACGATATCCAAACGTGGCGTTGATGGCGTAAGCATCAACTGAACGTTTCTGGTCCGTTTTTGCGTAGTTGAATGTTCCGCCCTGATAATCTGCGCCAATCGAATATTCGAAGGATGGTGCGGAACCATACCACCGGAAACCGAAATTATTTCTGGTCTGGAAGCCGGATTTGGTTCCGGTCGCGGTAGAAATGGCTGCTGCTGAGCCAGCATATTTGTAGCCGATATAAAACAGATCCAGAAATGAATGGACCTGCTGTTTCCCGATATGAAAAGCTGGAACGGCAACCGTTGTGTTGAAGCCGTATAGTCGTGTTCCATAGTCTTCAGTGTCATGGAACATTTTCGTTTGGTTTATATTGGTCTGGACGAAGTCATAAGCATCAATACGGATGTTGTCCCAGATGGCGTAATATCGAAAACCATTCCATGAAATGGGGACGTTGGGCGTTTCCCGATTATACAGCAGATATGATGGTGCATCGAGAAATTGCTGTCTGCCGAAAAGAAAGCCTGTCTTGGCTCCGAACATGTTTTCGGTAATTTCGATAAAGGCCTGTTGTGCGTCCAGCTTTTTACGATAGGTCGTGCCGTAGCCATATCCGTTCCAGCCTGCAGCATCGCCGTTGATGAGTTGTCCGAACAGCCGGATATGCGATCCAAGATGTAGGTCGGCGCCGTAGAGATTCCTTGCAGTGAAACGCCCGGAACCCGGATGTCCACTCGCGCCCAGACCCGGATGTTCCTCGTACCAGTTGCGCAGGCGCGTTTCTCCCGAGAAAGAGAGCCAGATTGTTTTTTGGTCGTTGAGTGGAATGAATTTGAGGATATCGAGGGGGTCGTTGCGAAGCTTTGGATCGCGCAGATAGCTCCAGTCTTCGGCCCAGGGGGCAACGCCGTAGCGGCCGACAGGGCCAAATCCTGCAGATTCTCCGTTACCGCGGGTAAAGTTTCCCCATCTGCCCTGATGAGCGTTTGGAGCTACGTTCTGAAGAGGATAGACCCGTCTCGGCTGACCCACGACGCCTGCATGTGGATAATTCTGTATCGAGGGGCGGGGCTCGTCATGAACCTTGATTGTTTCTGGTGCAGTAACTGGCTGGACAATGGTGCTCTGGGCGTGCGCCGCGCTGTATATTATCAGCGCGGACATCGCGGTTGTCATGGAAAATACAGGCAATCGGATCGTCATTTGCAGCGCTCGCCGGGAGTTCTGAAAATGACGATATCCAAAACGTTTTTTATTAAAATAACTAAAAATATTCGTTATTAATTTTTCCTGTTTCCGATCGTTTAAAAGTTAGGCAGAACTTTCAATTTTCCACACATTCAGAAAGAAACAGCGCCAGAGCGCGTCCGCGATGGCTGACAGAATTTTTTTCTGCATCCGTCATTTCTGCAAAAGTGCGGTTTTCGCCATCAGGGATGAACATCGGATCATAACCATGCCCTAGCTCCCCGCGTGGCGGCCAGACGGTATGACCATGGCATTGCCCCTCGACGGCGCGTGTTTCCCCGTCCGGCCATGCAAGGCAGAGGGCTGCGACAAATGACGCTCTGCGATCCGGATTATCTCCGGTTTCAGCATGTACGCGCTCCATTGCGATCGTCATGTCCTTGGTCGGTCCGCCCCATCGCGCAGAATAAACGCCGGGCTGACCATTCAGGGCAGCAACGCAAAAGCCGGAATCATCAGCTAGAGCTGGGAGGCCCGAAGCTCTGGCAGCGGCAAGCGCCTTGATGGCGGCATTTCCCGCAAACGTTTCTTCAGTTTCTTCCGGTTCTGGAAGATCAAGCTCTCCCGCGGAAATGACCGTAATGCCGTTGGTGGCGAGAAGGGCCGAGAATTCACGAAGCTTTCCAGCATTGTGGCTGGCCAGAACTATTTTTGATCCGCGAGGAAGGCGACGCATTACAGGCTCTCCAGAATTCTGTTTTGAGCTTCGAATAGGTTTGCTGTTCCGAGTTTGGCTAAGCGTAGGAGTTCAAGAAACTCGCTTTCTTCGAAAGGAGCTTCCTCTGCCGTACCCTGAATTTCGACGATGCCACCAGTGGATGTCAGAACAAAGTTACTGTCCGCCTGGGCGTTGCTGTCTTCGATATAGTCGAGATCCAGAACGGCGCCTGCTTTTGTAAGGCCACACGAGACAGCGGCAATCTGGGAGGTCAGGGCTGAGCCCGCATTGATTTTTCTCAGTGCGATGGCAAGGGCAACCCAGGCCCCTGTAATGGACGCGCAACGCGTGCCGCCATCCGCGTTCAATACGTCACAATCCAGCGTGATGGTTTTTTCGCCAAGTTTACGAAGGTTCACGCATGCGCGCAGCGATCTGCCAATCA
>Ga0157363_1003063_pt1 | contig 14976 bp, 6 predicted proteins | sample AttsexASBM1_FD_111477 | JGI IMG/M metagenome (GOLD analysis project Ga0157363, IMG submission 111477) | Fungus gardens microbial communities from leaf cutter ant in Ribeirão Preto, State of São Paulo, Brazil - Atta sexdens ASBM1 | ecosystem: Host-associated > Fungi > Mycelium > Unclassified ...
CACACACACACACACACACACCCCACGCACACACACGCACACACACCCCACGCACACACACACCCCCCGCGCGCGCGCGCGCACACACACACACACACACACACACACACATGCGACGCACGCGCACTCACACAAACACACAGACACACACATAATATATATATATATATATATATATATATATACAGCTGCGGCAAGAGATCGCCTGTACATTCCACAGGAGGCGGGTGGTCGCCGCGTTGGAGATGTGAAAGATTTCGGTGCGGACTCCGCGAACGAACCGCAGAATGGCTTTCCTGTGCCCCGTACGCATACGTCGCGGAAAGAAGAAGAAACGTAAGTAAACGGCACGAGCCTGTATAGAAAAAGTGCAAGAGAGAAGAAATGAGACAGAGAGAAATATGAAGATCGAGAGGACACGGCAAGTTTGATCGCAAGGGGCAGTTGTCACATTCGGCCCGATCACCTGTTGCTTGGGACCGGTTATGCAGCTTCCACCCCGTAGCCTCTATGAAACGAGCCGGGCCGAGTTCATGCGTCGATTACGCACAACTTTCGATTTTTCTCTCCGTTGGAAAATGCAAAATCATCTTCTCGTATAAACGTCACGTTTTAAAGGATTATTATTGTTACTGTCGCTTTTTCAAAATGTCTTGTAGAAGTAACTTTCGTGAAATAAGTTTTGTATTTTATCTTGTAAAACATACATGTTAAAATGATTCTTCTTGTAATTTTGAGAATTCCTCTTTCTTTCAGAAATAATTTTGTTATTAAAAAAATGTGTGTGTGTGTGTGTGTGTGTGTGTGTGTGTGTGTGTGTGTGTGTGTGTGTGTGTGTGTGTGTGTGTATTTTATATATATATATACATATATTTTTTTTTATAGTATTGTATAAAATTATAAAATTCTTGAAAGTATCGAGTTTTTATTTTTTTTTAAATTCTGTGAAAATATATTCACAGAATATATATTATAATAAATTTTCAATTCCAAATAGCCGGAATACACAACTTTAATTTGGAGAAAGACTGTGGAACAGGTGGCAGTGGGCTCGGTCTGGGTACCAGAGTACCATTACCTCCAGGTCGGATAACTGGAAGCGCTAGTATTGAAACCCTTGTAAGAGTTGGTATTGAAAAGGAGAATGGACTCTCTCCGGACAGTAAAATGGTTATTGTGCATGACTTTACTCCCTGCGTGGATGATGAACTTCAAGTCAAAAGAGGCCAGGTTAGCGATTGATTGTTCTCCGACAGATCTATATTACAAGCGGCATGCTATTTATGTTTCATATATAGCAATTTCCCAAATACATGTAATCTGCATGTCTACTCTTTTTAACTCAATTTTATTTTAATTTGTCAAGAGTCCTCATTGTTTCTATTTAAGTCTTTTTTTATCTCCTCTTTTGCTAGCATAAAAAATTATACAAAACAAACATTAAGAAATTATATGTTTGTTAAAAAAAGATAGCATTAAGGAATCTTTACGTTTCAGGTAGTAAATGTGCTTTACAGAGAAAACGATTGGGTATACGTAATAGCAGCGGACACGCGTATGGAAGGTTTCGTGCCACACTCGTATTGCGCACCGTACACATCGCAGTTAGCAGAATTGACGCTGGCCAATCTGAACAACGTGAAGAAGAAGTTGCCTCGTTCCAATGAGAATGACTGTGATCTTCTTAGTGCAGGCCGCTTGCAGGAGACGCAACAGATCGATACCGGATCGGCCTCGGATTGTGAGAGCTACGCACGAAATAACATTACTACCGCGGATGTCAACGTTAATCGGTCCAACATCACGCAGTCCCAGAATTCTATACAGACTATATCGTCCCAGCCAGACGTACACCCCTTTTTCAAGGTATCAATTGATTAGCCGAATGTCATAAAAACACCCTATTCCCAATTCAATATAAGTTCATTCTAAGTTATCATTTGACACTGCAGACTTGATGTCTATTATATTGGATCCACTCAATTCTAAATCTCTCAAAAATGTGAAACAATTCGATATTTTTTATGTTACATCTCTGTAGACTTGAATTATTCTTTTATTAAGATATACTTAGTATTTATTCTTTTTTAAGTCATTTTTAATTCTTAAAATTAATCAGTGCTTTTTAATTAACAAATTAAATATCAATTAATTTCAAGGAATAAAAGACATAATATTATATTGTAAACACTGTATAAATTAAATAGTTCACAGACTCAGCATCAGTAATTGTGTCACAGATTTTGGCTTTGATTTCGGAAGATTAAAATCTTTCCGATATTAAAAATTTTTAATTAGTTGAGTAAAATATTGGCACTTGTGAATTAAGTATAGTATTTTTTAAGTATAGTATTGAATTAAGTATAGTATTGAATTAAGTATTTTTTAATCTCGTTTGATTCATCAGCGAGAAATTCTACCGTTCCACAGGATCCATCAGCCGGAAGATACATTGTTCTTTACACCTTCGTGGCACGAGACGAAAATGATGTTAGTGTCGAGAGAGGCGAGTTCGTAACCGTGTTGAATCGCGACGATCCGGATTGGTTTTGGGTGCTCCGACATTGCGATGGCAATGAGGGTTTTGTACCGTCAGGTTTCGTTTATCCTGGTCATGTTCTTCATTCTTATGCGACAGCCACTACGACGGCCACCACTATCTCTACAAATACAGCATCCACAGACGCTCATAGTTCAGGTTGGCTCTTTGTTGAACCATTACATCATTCAACCGTTAAATCTCTGGAAAAGTTTTCTAGAATATATATATGTCAATGATAGGAGTTCAATGGAGTTCTGTAACTTCTAATAATTAGGACTATATTTATTATCAACCTTTTATAATTATCGATTTGACAATATTCATCTTGCAGGTAAAGGTACGGGAGGCGAGTCGTTACAACAAAAGGGAGTGCGAGATTTCCGGGACGAAACAACTGGTACGGAGTTAGTGGTACTTTACGATTACAAGGCACAAGCGCCAGACGATCTATCGGTAAAACGGGCCGATTGGATATACGCGGATCTGGGAAATCAAACGGTGGATGGTTGGCTCTGGGCTTACGCGCCCAAGACTCGCAAGTATGGTTTCATTCCTAAAGCGTATGCGCGGCCTCCTGCCATGACTAGCTTATAATTCGAATTATTAGGGAAGGAAAAAACTCGCTTGATTTTTTAAAGTAAGTTCGCAATACTGCCTTTTATCGTCTTTTTATATATTGTATGTCGTGCAAGGTATGTGCAAAGAACGAGATAATTAATGTTTTATTTAAATATGTACATCAGATTATTAGCCCGGATGATGCAATGGAAAAATGAATTTAGCTGATTAGGCTAAAAGATGAATGATATTTTTAAGAAATAAACGAGATTATTGCGTGATACAAGATGCAACTTTTTCAGATCTTCCATTCGTTTTTCCTGTATGATTCCAATTTATATTGGATGGGCTTACATTTTTTAAATAGTTATTTCAGAAGCAAAGACATACGTGTTAACTGAACACATGTTTAATGTACAATAACATTTACATTGAGACTAGTACAGCCGGAGGTAATATGGCTGATTAATCCCTCGTGGAGAACTATACAATCACCAGCCAAGAAGACATCACGTGGACATTGAGCGATTCTCAGAGACGTTACAGGGCCTGTGTACGTGAGCGAACGAAATCCCCCGTTCTCGATACTATCGACAGCCTATTAAACCATTCAAGTGTCCATTATCTATCTTTAAGCACTGATATGTTTTCTTATATGCACAAATCGATAGCGAATACCTGAATGCTACACCGAAGTCTATCAGCTGTGTCGCCGACGTCTAATCCCGCCACCCAGGCAATGATCATATCCTTCTCGCAATGACCTTCTCCACCGGCGTGCATCTCCTCACGACACGCGTAATTGTGGCTGCTGTGCAGACGCGCTGCCAACACCGGCAGAGGCAATCGATTCCGATACTTAGGATTTATTTGAATGCTACCGAACAGCCTCGCTGAGGAATCTCTTATTGTTACGATAATTTCTACGATTAGTTAAGTTAGACACGTTATAACATTAATTGCGAATATTATATGGTTTTATCTAAGAAATTTCTCTCTTAATTTTAAATCAAATTTTTATTCGATGTTTTTTTTTTATTAAAAGAGATCACTTGTTTTAAGAAATAAGGAATAAGGAATTAGAAATTATATATCGAACGCACCACCTTTATGCAATGTTTAAACGACGATACTATACTAACGAGAGTTTTCCGGACACCAGTAAGAGAGCTAGACATCGACTGGAGTTGCAGGAGAGAGCTCCGTAGCTGACGATGAGTGTGCTCTCGGCGCCGGGTTCAACACTGAGGATGGGCACTTCGGGATGATCGAAGAGAAAGTGATGGGTGAGTGCCGAGAAGGCAACGTTTACCGAGCAGTCTAGACGTGGGCAACGTATAGGTCTGCGGGAGCAATCGACCAAAGAGGGACTTTTGACTTTGCTCTCGGAGGAGTATCGATCTATCGCGCCATTTCTCTTTGTCATCGTTGTCATTAGATTGCAATAGCCAGGCTGCTGTTGATAATGTTTCTCGCAACTTTCCACTTGCTCTTCTCGCCGCAGATTGCCTCGATCGCGATCAGCGACGTATGAGATGGCATCCGATTCGTAATTTAATGTTTCGTTATTCCCTTCGCCGGATATCGCCTTATTGAAGTTGCAAGTCCACTGATTGCGATGCGGATCGTACGTTCTCGAATGTATGTTGTGATCGCTGTCTCTATCTTGGAAGAAACTAGTATGTGATCTTCGAGGCTGAGGATGCTCCGTAACTAAAGGATATATCTCTCATTTCATACGATATTTAATTTTTATCGAAAGCGTGACGATAATTAATCGCATATGCTAACTGATTAATTATCGTCACTTGAATCATTATTTAGAGATTTATCTAAATGCTTAGATTTTCTAAAAATTTTTCTACTTTGGAATGTTGATTTCTTTCGCCTTAGAAGGAATAAATATTGCAAGATTATCTAATTAAATATAATATTTTATTTATCGTTACTAGAATATGTAGGTTTTAGTGACTGTGAAATATTTTTTTAATTTTTAAATAGTATAATGATTTGGAATAATTCTATCCATAATTTTATTTTTCATAGTTTTGTTTTACTCAGTAGATTAATTGTCATACTATATTTATGCAAAGTTCAAATATTTTTTGTATAGTTGAAAATTTTAAAACTTCTAAAAGTAAGTAATAACAAAAAAATTTAATGCCTTATATGATTCTTTACATCACAAAATATATCGTGTTACAAGTTAAAAAGACTATTATTATATATGCTAAATATATGTAATATGTGTTGTACAAAAAATTTTCCGAAAATCTTAAATTTCCTTTTTTTAGATCCCTACATATATTAGTAGTTATGATAAATATTTTATTGACCTGATCGGATTGAAAAGTTTTGTACACAACGTTGACATAATAAATAGCCCTCGGAACAGTGTGGATTCTGTTCGGAGTTGGCGACGGTTCCGCCGAGATTTGCATCGTTGATGATAACATGACAAATCGCGCACTGTTCAATCTGCGCAGTTTTCTGCTCATTTTCATTCACTTCTTCTTGGTTTGTATTTACTTTCTGAATTTTTATATCTTCGTCTTCGCTCCGATCTTCGTCAATTTCCCGATCTTCTTCTGCTTCATCCTCCGTAGTCTCGCTACAGAATTCCTTCCTTTTTTGCATTCTGTTTTCATTATCTGAATACTTTCGAACGAGATGGTGATAATTTAATCCCTACAATACGAGGCAGATAAATAAATAGATATATTTCTCTTTATTTAAATGGACAAGTCCAGCGTTAATTTAGCAAAATAACCCAGAATATTCGAGCGAACAAAATCATTAATTTAAAAAAAATTCAGTGTATTGGTTATCGCAAATAAATATTAATATACTAATTAACTGTATATTTATCGTTAAATTTACAGTTAACATCGATAAACAATATTTATAGTAATTAAATTTCGCAAAAAATAGATCTAATTTTTTTACAAAATTTACTTCTGTCGAATGAACTATGCTCGTGATTATGATTGATGAGAAAATAATATACACTGTGTTTACGAAAGTTATGTAAAAATATTAAGAATGTATAATCTCTTTTTATCGAGTAAATTTTGTGATAAGCGCAATTTGCGTCTTTGTTGTCCGCAGTCTCGTGCGTACAGATATCACATGCCTTGCGATGATTATTTGTCACGCGGCCGTCGGCTTTAGCGGCTTTATAATCGACCCTCTCGTTATCCATTTCTTCGCGAAGCTTCGTCGACAATTCTTATCACCGTCTTGATAACCTTTCGTCGATGACGTGTGTGTCCGTAATCGGCTGATTTTCGCCACGAGCGTCTAACATAACATTCAAGATTGTAGTTTCCGGTGTCTGAAACTCAATTTGCATATGTCATGCAAAACATCTTTATGAATGTACTTTTTTATCTTTCATAAAATTATTGATAATTTCATGTTTAATGATGTACATATCAGCATCACATTTTCTCTTCGCGACTTTGTTATTTTTTACATTACGTATCTCTGTAACTGAATTCTTTAGCTAAAATTTATATCATGAAATTAATTGAGGCTAATTGAAAATATCTATACTCACAAGACTAATTCGTAAATATTACCTTACTTGCTATTTTATTTTTAGATAACTTATCTACTTGAATTTGCTAATTAACTCAAAATTAGGCAAACAATTTATCATTAAGCATTGTATGTGTTATTATTGCATTAAACATTATACTGATTATACACCTACAAGAAATGACCGACTATTTATCGACAAGCTTACCCAGATCCAAGGAAATAATTTTCTCTCCTTAGCAATTAAGTATATTTCTACGGAATTTAAAGAAGAAATATATTGTAGAGCAAGATGAATTTTTTGAATTTCCGAAGTGATTCGTGACAAATAAATTATTTGACAACCGATTGAACTTTAATTGACAAACGTTCTCGATTCGCTGTAATTTAGTCTAAGAGAATTTACATTCGTCAGAGCCAGAAAATGCTCGATACGCCACGGTATTTAGATCAGATGTAAGGCCATCTTGAAGTCTCTCGGAACAAAGAAGAAACAGGTCGCAACGATATCAGTATAATATCGTTGCAAGAAAATTCGATGCATGAATCATCTTGCTTTCCTCTTGCAGGAAAGCAAGATTTCCTCTTAAAATCGTTCTAAATTTAATTTATATAGAAGTTTGTTTTTACATTGGCAAAACGATACACAATATAAAGCCATTGACCTTTAGCGCATTGTACAACCGATGCGCTCTACCTCGATATCTATCTGTTTGTGCGAAAAATGTCCGATATGTAAATATCTGTTATCTATGATACAGCTATACTTTCTATATTTATAAATTAAAAGCAGACTGATAACGGTCGAAGCTTTTACATTACGCTCATAAAAAAGCGTATCTTGCAAACTAAAGTTAATTTTCTTATACTAAATACTATGATAATAATTACTGGTCGCGTGAATAAAATACACATGTAAATGCTTATTAAGAAACACGTGTTTTATTAAAAAAGCACATATTAAAAGATTAGAAAATAGTAAACGATACGATGCGTACATCGCCTGGTCGATTTTTTACAGCAGGTATATACCTAATTGAAACTGTGTGAGCGTAGATTTATATTTAATTAATCGTGCTGATACCTCAATGATCACATTCTTTGATCGCAATGCTGTGATTACGTTTTAATACAAATAAACTATTAATATCTAACTAATTCGCGACGATTTATATAATACATATCGTTAATTAACATTGTAGCATATATTTAATAACTGGTTGCTGAATAATCTGCAGCAAAACCTACCGAAATATCTTTTGTAACTCCTCGAAAACAATTGTTGTTAAAGCTACATTGCTTCCGTTGCAACATTTCATTTCCAAGTTTTTTATGAACGACATTAACAAATCTCTACACACGTGTTAAACGCAGAAATCACTTATCCTAAGCGATTTATTTTATCGCATTCTTGTACTTATTTTTTAACACCGTCCGTCTTTGTCTCCGGACAGTCGCTGACCAGCTTATGTCTCACGTTCGCTAATCTTTCCGCACTAATCGTTTGTATATTACTCAGATGAGGAGAATTTTCCAGCAGCGTCTTCAAGTTTTGTTTACCGCTCAAATTGATCATACTGCTACTCTTGCCTCTAAGCGCCGATAACGCGGACGTTTGCCTGAAGAGTGATAATAACGGTAACTCTTTAATACTGATGGTTTTGCTCGCAAACCTCTTGGAAATTGAACCTTTGTCGAGCTGGTCCGCACTTCCAGTATCCAAGGATCTGGCGGACGATAATAATAAATTCTTTAATTTTATCGGACTGGAATTGGCACTACATGGCGCACTTTTTTGCAAATTAGAGCTAGATTGTGACTGCAACAATGCGACATCACTATGCGAGCTCTTCGAATACTGGTTGACAACGGGAGCCGCTGCGATGTGATGTCTTGATAAACTAGATTCCTTAGGCAGGAACTCGACATTAGAAACTTGCGCGACATGTAAATTCGTAAGTATGTGGCTCTTATTAATTAAAATATTGTTTGTATCACTACAGCTATCTTTTTCAGATTCTTTATTCGTAACATTGGCATTGTAAGGGATATTAATGTCCCAGCTGCTCTGCGTTTTTCTATCCTTAATATTGAATTGAGAAATTTTGTTTGGCACGTATTTCGATATATTTGCGCTTCTTGCTGAACCAGTGATCTTGAGATTAGATGTACCTCTATTTATTGGACTATTATTCAATGATTTTGAAATATTGCTCTTCGCCAACGTTGATGTACCGCGTAACGCTGTCGTTGAATCAATCGTCGAGCATGATTTTAGTAAGTGCGCTCTATCGCTAAATCTGCCCCTTTCGATAGTCCCTGGACTTTCAATTAATCTTGTAAACTGATTTGAAGTACGCGTGTTAGACAGTTCAGATAAGGAATTGTAGCACGTCTCATTCATGGTGCTGACTTTAACTGCATCCTGCAGTCCTTCGGAAGAACTTTGTGCGTTGCGCTCCTTAATGCGCAACGAATTTTCGATTGACAAACGATTTAACTTTTCCATACTGGTTTGCAATTCGAGCTCCCATTGCGTGAATTTGCTCTCGCTACCATCAACAGATCTTTTATCAAGATGTTCCATGTCGTTCTTCGTTAAACAAGGTTTCTGTAAATTATAGATAAAAATCGACATTGAAATGCTTTCTACAAGATTTTTATCATTACATATATTACTGACCTCGATATCATATAACTTTTCGTTGTTCTCGTTTCTGTTATATCTAATGGGAGATATTTTACAACTATCAGAATCGTTGAACTCGCTCTTATACTTTTGATGTGTGTCTGAACCAATAAGCTCGGCACCAACGCCAGGTTCTCGCGGTCCATTAGCCACAATATCTAGAATATAAATGTAACGTTTATAAAAAAAAAAAAAATAGTTGTTTTACACATCTTTAAAATATATTTCTCCATACCATAATCTCTTCGTTGCTGATGAATCTGATTACTAATTTCTTCCAACGTTCGGAGACTTGTTGCGTAATTACGTTTGGTTTCCTTAACAGCTTGTTGCAGGAATTCTACTCTCTCCTTCTGCGTAGCTAACATTTGATCGCACTGGGTCTTCATCTCAAAGTACGGTCTCGCTTTTATTATTGCATGTCGATGTTTTTCTTCCAATTGAAGTAGTTTCTTCTCGGCGTCATGGAATAACATCGCTTTTCTGTGATGTTCTCGACCGCACTCCGCTTTTTGATTCTCCGCATCCATGACCTTCAATAAAAGTATCATTTTATATTCTATTCGTTATATTAAACTTTTTTTATTAGAAATCGATTATTGAATTAATTAACGTAGGGTGAACAGGAATAAATAAGATATTTTTCAGGATATTTTTTAAATGTTTCGCAATACTTTGAAAGGAAATTATACGATCATCATGCTATGCGTTTTACATTTATATTTACTTTAATAGTCGCATGATTGAGCATATCCTGCCATGCCTGGTCAAAATTCCACTCATGCTGATGAGACATGAATCGCGCTTCGGCCAGAGCCACTGTTTCCTTTGCTGCTGCATGAATTTCGCTAGCTCTTTGAAACAGCTGCGCCTGTTGTTGACACTGCACCTGTAAAATCGCAAGAGGAAATGTCTCATTGATTCACTTACATGACACTTCAGCTAATTGTCACGCATTTAACATACTTAATGCGAAACAACTAGCGTTTATAATTTGCATATATATATATATATATATATAAATATAAATGTACGAAATTGATTAAACTGTACTAAAATAAATGATAATATAGATAAATATTATTTTATATTTATCATCATTATAATTTTTAGTATATACTAACTTTAAAACATCTAACTTTGACGATATTTTTTACTTTATTCGATTTATAAAACTTTATTTTAATTTAAAATGCAATTCATATCAAATCAGCACGAGTGGAATTCAACTGGGCATAGCAGGATATGCTCATTCATGCTATTATTAAAGCAGGCATCAGAGTAGAACGAGCGGTAACACGCTACATGTTCAATAACAATTGACTATGAGAGCATTGTGAAGTATTTGGAGCCATTGAGAAAACATTTATTGAATTAGCCATATTACCTGAATTTTCTAACATTTTATATAAACTCAGTATATACACTTTATTTTATGACGCAATAAAATTAAATTTCATTAAAGATCTATTTTTTTTTAGCTGAACGAATATATATACTTTCTGTAGTTAAAGTGAAATATATGTTTAAAATTTAGGAAATAAGAGGAAAGAGGAAAATTTTAATGTAGAAATAAAAAATAAACCTTAGATCTCTACCTGAGCTTGATGAGCCAATTCCAGTGCTTCGTAATAACATCTTGCCTTCTCAATGCAGCTAGTGCCCAGTTTATCCGTAATTTCTTTCAGCCTCCTTGTTGTATCCGAAAGAAGTTGTCCAAAAGCAGTATGAGCTTCCTAAAAGTCAATTAAGAATCAAATAAATATTACATACATGCAAATATTACATACAATGTTAATTTTCATCTTATAAAAATACTATTCCTTACATCCAATTCAGTCTCCAATTTATTAATATTATCTGCTGCATTGTTCAAGTTCTCCAGCTCAATCTGGAAGACAAAAACATTATACATAATTTATATAAATTAAAATATCAAAAAAAGATAATGTCAGTATGAATTTTTCTGAATTTTTCAATTAAAATTTAAATTATATTTTATGTCATAAGCTTTAGAGTTAAAGCTCGTTAAAGTTAAAGATCGCTATTTAATTGTTGTGATTATTTATTTGTTAATTTTGCAATATTCTGTGAAAAGGAAGATATTATTTCAGACTAAATTATTACTTAAATTAGAAATTAAATTTGTTCATTATAGAAAAGAGAAAATACTTTTCTTTATTAATTTCTCTTTTTTAGATACAATACCACAGGAAAAATGAAACAAAGCAAGAGGTGTCTCGAGAGTAACTTTTCCCAATTGTCTCACATCTACTTAAAATTTAAATTATACATTGTATGTTGTAAGTTTCAGAGAGTTAAAGATTGTTACTTAATTACTGTCATTTTTATTTTAATTATAATATACCAGTATGCGAAAAGAAAGAAGAGGTATAATTCGCATCTAAATTTAGATATAGAAATAGAGAAAAGAATACTTTCATTCATTTATGCTGACATTATTTATTTCTCTTTTCAGATATAATATCATCAAAATAGAAAAGAAAGAGAATACTACTTCACACTGTGCATATATCTAACTTTAGTTTTATTATGAAGAAAATACTTTTACTCACATTTACATTCACATTATTTATTTTTTTTTCAGATATAATGCCATCAAAAGAAGGTAAGAAAAAAAGAAAAGGAAGATATTATTTCATTTAAATTAAAAATTAAAAATTACTTATTTCATTATATATTCTTTTTAATTGAACCCTTATATAATTCATCTTTTCTCTTTTTCTCTCCAATTAAAAGAAAAAGAAAAATAAATCATCCAAGCAATTCAGCTAAAAATAAGAGATCTACAGAGAATATTTCTATTCTTTTATGTCCATATCATATATTTCTTTTGTGAGATACAATACTACCAAAAATAAAACCAAGAAGAAACAGGTCTCAATGTAGAATATAGAATCCTTTCTTAATTATATCCTTCTTTTTAGAAGAAACAACTTCGTTCATTAGCTATCCTTAATCTCGCACATCTCACGTCCATCCGCACAAAAGAAGGAAAGTGAAAGCAAAGTGGGACAATGTACCAGGCAGTGTTAGGCACTGTGACCGCGACAAACAGACATAACCTAAAAAGCCACGGGCATAGACCGCGTGGAAACGGAAAACTAGACAGAACCGAGCGAATCGTCCACGAAGTGAAACCTCTCCCGAGAGCTCACCTGGATACGCGGATCCAGCGCGGCCTCGGCGTCCTCCGCGACGTCCATCCTGCGGCTGGCGCGGGCGACATTTAACGCTGGTGCGACGTCGGGGACGACGTGTCAACTCATGATCGCCCAGCCGCGAAATCCCACATCTAAGTGATCTGAGGCCTTCTCTACTTTCCTCTCCTTTTTTTGACGTGATTCTTCTCAGGCGCTGCAACACGGATGTTTACATCCCGCGACACCCTTGCAAACTACTGCGTACAGTATGTAATTACGAATATATAACGCACTCCCATGACGAAACTTGATGTCAATGAGACTCTCTAGGCGTGGACAGAACCGACTGAAGCCGAAAACATAAAGGGAATGGAGCGAGAACGAATTGACGCGTCTGAATGGTGGAAAGGATAACATGAGATTTGTTCGCGTCGCAAGCTCCAACATGCTCTAACATGCTCCTATCACAGCTTCTACTCACTCTATCAAGCGCGTTGGAATGAGCAAGAGCTATGGTAGGAGCATATTACAAACATGTTGGTGCATGCGACGCGAACAAACCTGCGCAGCTTGCAAGCGTCTCTCTCTCTGAATCTTCGCCGTCTTTCTCTGTCAATAAATGTCAATAAGAGACTAAGACCGCCAACTTGTAACGTTAAACATGGAGCGATATTCAGAGTCCTTTTTTATTTTAAAATTATCTTAAGCCAGTTCTACATTAGTTGCAAGCCGACCGCAAATTTGTTGCGACATCCAATCTGAAGCTTGCATTTTGAAATCAATACTTTATATTGGCTGTCGCAACAACTTGCGAATTCAGCTAATATAGTCCTCGGATTAACTTATGACATTTTAAGACTTTTTTATATTTAAGACATTTTATATTTAAGATTAAGACAATCTTAGGGACTTCGCATAATGAAAGGAACAGGGAACAGAGAACAGAAAATAAGAATTTCAATCTATCAGAAACTGTGTATTCCACAATATATGATTTCTGATAGATTGAAATTCTTATTCTCTGTTCCTTTAATGTGCGAAGCCCCTTAAATGCAAGAATTGACTATGAATATAACATATAGCATGATTATATGAACCAAATCGATTTATTTCTTACTCAAATACTATCAACTTTATAGAAAAATTACAAGAGATAAAAATTATTTATTTTTTTCTCATAGAACTCTAATACCTGTATTCATAATCAGACTTGTACTTAAGGCTTCCTTAAATTTATCTTTAGATTATGCTCAGTGACCAATGAAATAATTCATAGAGTATTTGAAAATAAATTTAAGGAAGCCTTAAATATGAGGCCTATGAACTATGAATACGGGTATAAGAATTTTTTTAGAATTTTTTATGAACTTTTTAGTATTACATTTTCTTATTTTGGTCAGGCTATTATTACCCAGCGAATTAATACATTGCATTATATCCTAAGAAAAGTGGATTGCTATCTAGTTTACATTTACTTTGTTAGGGGACAGTAGTGCGTAGCAACATGTGACGTTCTCGAATACACAATAACTGGTCATGTTAGCAAACCTGGCTGAGAAAGAAAAAATCTAGTTACACTTCGTTCAATTGTTCTTTTTATTCTTCGTTTCGATTTTATATTTGTTACAAGACATCACATGTGTAGCAAACATTAAAATAAAGTTTCTAATACTAACTTTTTTTTTATTAAGAACGAGTACTTCTTTATTGGGAACATATCCTCATAAGCATTTTGCAGGGATTTTGATTATGTTCTTTCTCAGATTTCTCTTTGTTAATAATGGCTGCATTCAGCGGACTCAACAATTGAATGTTCGCTGCTATTGATGTATTCTTCCAGATCTAAAATGCTGATTGGATGATCTGAAAGAATACACCAATAACAGCGAGCGCTCACTCAACTGTTGAGTTCGCTTGTTAGCTAATATCTCGTCGGTGTCAGTGACAATTTTTTAAAAAATATAGCGTTACTACACCTACACTTCTACACTTTTACTCGTACTCGATTGATTTATACATTATATTATATGATATTATACTTTTGATTTTTGCTTGTCAGATCAATTTTACTAAATATTTTTTACTAGATATTAAAAACAACAAAATAACATCTTTTATGCCATTCATTTATTCACTTTTATTTTGTTCATCATCAAAATAACATGTTCAATAAAGGAGTTCGTCAATTTCAAGGAAATCTATATTATTTGCGGATAACTGTATAGAGCCAGAGAGAAATCTGAGGCACAATATATACAGTAGCGCAACATCGGCATCTTTGATGTTAGTGTTTCCCAAAAGTGGAGTGCGCACGCGCGAAATCAGTAAGTTCCCTAGTAGCGTCATCTGAATTTCTTTCTCAGTTGCTCTTTATTTTTCCACTTTCTCTCTCTAGGTCATTTGTACATAAAGTATATATATATATATATATATATATATATATATATATATATATATATATATATTTTTTTTTTTTTATTTTA
>Ga0157363_1003064_pt1 | contig 14975 bp, 7 predicted proteins | sample AttsexASBM1_FD_111477 | JGI IMG/M metagenome (GOLD analysis project Ga0157363, IMG submission 111477) | Fungus gardens microbial communities from leaf cutter ant in Ribeirão Preto, State of São Paulo, Brazil - Atta sexdens ASBM1 | ecosystem: Host-associated > Fungi > Mycelium > Unclassified ...
CACTTACAACGTGTCTTTCGTGAAAATTATGCGCGAGTGTGCCGTCGATAGAATCTTCCGCGAGTGTGCTGATTTGATACGTTACGTGATCACACACACACACACACACACACACACACACACACGCGCGCGCGCGCGCGCGCACGCAAATACATACATACATACACACACATACACATAAGCCATGTCGAAACAAGAAAACAAATTAAATGCTTTCTTTACACGTCGATGGTAGTGCATAGCATTTATGAGCAACGTACATATTAAGACAAATTCTATATGTGGAATAATGATCCACCTCGCGAATCTTGTTTTCGCGTAGCTAGATGGTCGTCGCGTTGTTTCGCCGGAAGATTCCAGTTAGGTTGCTTTCCTAATATACAACGCAATATACAACGCGACAGATTCGCGACCTGGAATTGGCAATTAACGCTGTCACCGGCGTATAATCGTATCTCGAGAAACGCGTAATTTATCGACTCAAACTCCTAATTGGCTGCGGTGTACGTCATGTCGTTAGGGAGCCGCGCACAACTAATTCCCGCAGTCTAACTTCGACATGATGTACCAGCAACGTACTCAACTAGGCACTATATGAACATGTAGCCAGTACGCACATAGGAGAACCTGATTCTCACCTTTCCGCTGTACATCGTATAAACATCTGACACGGGAGTAGATTCCCCTCGTTGTTACTTCCGGGCCAGCAAGCTCGCCTCATTAAGAACACGCGTAATTACAGTCTAAGGAAAAAATTGCCGGCGCTATCGTGTCTTACCTACGGCACATCTCTGCTCATTAATCCTGTCGCTAATGGCAAAGTATATGTTAGAAGCAGATGTGCGCTTAGGTAACTTTGAATAATTTTTCATTGTGAAAAGTACAAGATAATAATGGTTATTTTGAATTAATTATTCGGTAGAGAACAGAATCGCGGGCATTGCTGATGACGAATTCTTATCGATTTTTAACCTTTAGGTACACAGAGAGAAAGATTTATTTGGACTCGTCACTCCTATTTACATTTATTTCATTGAAACAATTTAATTTTGAACGAAATTTTATTTAATTTCAAAAATTTAGTTTGAATGCAATCAGTTACATTTCTTGATGTAAAAAATCGATTTGGTTGGACTATTCCAATGACTACATTTATTAAATTTAAATAAATCTTTTTCTCTGTGTAGGTGGGATGCTTGAAACATCCTAAAAAACTTTTATTTTAGTTAATTTACATTACTTGTATTCTTATGAAATAGAAGAATGTAAAAATGATAAACTTTAAGACATCTGGACAATATTTTTTTTTTCCTTTTATAAAACAAGGCTTTTTAAGATAATTAGGTATTCATGTGGTGCTATGGCCACCTTTATATCTACTTAAAAGTTAATGATTAAAAAAAAATAGATATTAAATATCTATAAATTAAATCAACTTGTAACTCTGAAAGGTCTTGTTATTTTATTCTAGTTTTTCAGAAATATTTTTTTGCAGAACGATATCGTTCCAGAATGCATGGTAGTATTGTGAAATTATATATACAATAAATTTGAAACTTCTCCACGATTTTTCCATTCTGATCCGAATGTATCTCACATAAATCGTTACATCGCGAGTCTACAGTGCGCTTGAGCGTACTCGTGTCAACACACGTGACACGACGCTCTATTCGGGCCGCTACACGGACGATCGGTTCATGTCTCTTTCATGAGGCGGCACCGTAATAGGTTCGACGTGCGGCAGGGGTGGAAAGAAGCACGACGCGTTTACATCGCGTTGTTTATACCCCTTTTTCTATGGGTGGAAGGAACAACGGCCGTGGCGGTAGCGGAATAAAGTTCCACCGTTGTTTCTTCCGGGTGAGTACATCGCGTCGTTAGAAAGGCGTCCAACTGTCTGGAAGAGGAAGAAGAAGAAGAAGAAGAAGAAGTAGCAGTAGAAGACAAAGACGGCGGTACACCGTTGCTCATGCCCGATGCTGGAGACGATGCCTACCAGCCGCGTTTTGATCAGGTCGAAGGAGCAAGCGGGATGAGAGGCTAAAGCACGGACGGCGAGGTGAGGTAAGGTGAGTCGAGGTGAGGCTGTGGAGCCAATCCCCATGGCAACGGCTTCACTACGGATTCCATTTACCTATCGCTATGGAAACGCGGGGTGGCGCTCAAAGCTGTGTAGAGAAACGGAAAGAGATGGATGGAGATAGAGAGCATTAAAGTGAAAGAGAGCGCAAGAGCGCGAAAATGATGGGGTGGAAAGGAGAGAGAAAGTGAGAGACGGAAACACACAGAACATCGAAGGAGAACGAGGGATGGAAGAACGTGGCAGAGGGATGGTTAAGGGAGTAGTCCATGGTCAGGAGACTCTACCAAGGTAAGGGACCGAAGTGGTCGTCAGAAACGATAACACATCAACAGATATATCGATCATCCATCCTCATGGCATCTCACACGCCATTCGATACTTCAAAACTGTTGCCTCGTAACGCCTTTAAAAAATCGATCAGCTTCTAAATGCGACGTTCTCTTCTATTCTTACGTGTTGCTTACAAAAAAAGAGACTTTTTTTTATAAATGGCGAACAAAATTGTACTTACCATGCAAGCTAGAAATATACTGCAACAAGTTCCTATTAATAAGTTTAACAAAAAGTATAGAAATATATAAGATAAGAAAAATATTTTTTAGAGTGAAAAAAATAAACTTTTTAAATATATATTTTTAAATATAAATTTTTAAATATATATTTTATTTTATTTTTATTTAACTAAACATTGCTAAAAGCATCGGATTAATTGTTGGAAAGCGGAGGATTCTTTGATAACAAATATTACCATTTTTGCATGTGCTCATGCATAATATTAGTCGATGTTTATTTAAGGATCACAGCATTCTTGTTACTCTATACAACGTGAAAGCCTAGTAATGTGATTTAGCATTAATTACCGCTTTCATTGCATAAATTCTAAGTGCATTACCGGCAGTAACTGTTGATATTCCGTGCAGCATTTTAAATAACTAACCATTGCATTTTTTCTCATAAATTTTTTCTCGATAGTGATATTTGTAATTCTGTTCAATTAATTCGTATAACGCACAACTGTAAATTTAGATATAAATATTTCTGCATGTTAATTTCCCGATTCTGTTTACGTAACCCAAAAATGGATATTTTTATTATACATTATAATTTACGGCTTGTATTTGCGTCAACTTTCCTGGAATCGATCGCGAACGCGATTTAATAAATTTTGGTACACAGGATCGTTGGTAAGGGTGTACGTGACTTGCTACAGGCACAGGGGATTACTTGGAAAGCGTTTCCTGTTATATGGGTCGTGTGCACCTAAATTTTACTTGAATTTCAAAATAATTCCTTGTCGCACGAAAATGGATTTACGTGTTGATGAAAAATAATATACCCTCGATGAAGGTCCATTCCGATAAATTTAATGATAAATTTTTAACTAATACAGTGCAGTGGCCTATCGAGATAGCTTGGGAGTTATTAAAACGTGTATCGAGAGAGTCACTTGAATATCGTGGAAATGAAGCGAAATTTGTGCCTATTGACAGAATAAAATTACGTCAATATTATGGACGATAGAGGAAAAAGAATCATCCGACACGATCGAATTGCTGGTAGGCCTACCGATTGTACGATCCTCTAGGGATTTTCCATGCGGCAGTACTTCATCCCCCTTTACTTCAGTAGCACGAATAGAATCAGCTCTATGTGGAGCTGTAAGCGGATTGCAATGCGGAATTGAAGTTGGCCTCGCTCTATACTTTGAAAGTCCTGCGAGGGAGTCGTGCCTACGAACTATATTGCTATAATGCCAGACGTTCTCGCGGACCTTTTAACCCTTTAATTGCTACCCGCCGTATTCAACGTCGACAACCGTGGAAAGGTTCTTCAAAGTAAACCACCCAATCACCGCCGGCAAAACGACTTCACACGCCTTGATTAATCACGAGCAACCGAGATCAAACGGAAAGCAGTTACTATCGAACGCGTGGGTATGCCTTTCCTACAAATCTCTTCTAGAAAAAATTTCGATAGATAAAAATACTTGTCAAGATATAAATTAAAAAATTGTTCAATTGAGAAAAGACATTGGATGTCAAAGAACAATATTTGCAATTATTGTAAATATACTGATACAAAAAAATCTTTATTATTGAAATCATTTATAATTAAAATCTTCTATTTTTTTATTAATATATTTTTTTACGCAGGATTTAATTTTATCGGTTTTGTTTTTCATTGCCTCTTATGTTTTTTGTATATCAAGAAAAATTTCACTAAATTACAAAGAACTTTGTGAATATGACTTTTCATGATTTTGTAAAAATAGAAAGTAAGAAAATAAGGAAAGAATCTCGCGCAGCTTCGACAAAGATTCGATGGGTTTATAAGAGCATTTAAGTTATTGGACTTTCCGGCTTGCCACCTCTCTGCTTCTCCGCACATCTCTGACCAACCTTTCGGCGGACACCGGCGACAACGAGAAGGGTTGAACGTAATTAATTGCGATTTCACTCTTTCCTGCACTTAATGCGGTCCTCGGTCCTGCGGTCGTCCTTTCTCCTACCTGCATCCAGTTAAATCGCAATTACTCAGAGACGCGGCAGTTAGATATCTAGAAAAGGGTTTGCCGTAGGGCGGACAGAGACAAAGCGACAAAGGAGAAGAAGGTTATTTATTTCGATCGTATGAAACATGTCGTGCCTATTTCTTTAAATTCAGTTGAATGTTATAATTACTATTTTTTCATTCTTCAAATTTCTTTTATATTAATTAAGCCGATAAATCTTTAATAAAGCTCAAATCAAAATTACGATTGTGTGGAACATATTTAAAAAGCGAACAAGTTATCTTCAAAATATTGACGTCACGATTCTTCGCGCATATGTGAGTGTATCATTTCTTTTTTTTTTTTATAAAAGAAAGAGGAGCGAAAAGACAAATTACTCCGTGCTCTCCTTTTGGAACAGTTGCATCCTCGGTATGCCGAATTAATCGCACGGGTACCACCTTGCATCCTCGCGATTCGAAAGTAAGGAATTTCGCTCATTAGTTAGCCGCGTAATTAAAAAGCCTGCGCGTCCGGCCCAAACAGATAACGAAGAAGGAACGGGGCTAGAAGTTCAGCAACCCTTTCTCCCTTTAATTCCCTCCCGTCCCTTCCGTCGCTTCCGCCGCCGTACACCGAACGGTTTTCCATCCTCGAACAATTGCTCGCTCTGTGCTTGTCGTCGCGAAGGAAAGACAGAGAAAGAGAAACAAAAAGAGAAGGAAGGGAGGAAAAAAACGAAAGTACTAAGTGGAGAAAGGGTGGGACTGAAGGGGGGACGAAAAGAGGGCGGACCTTTTTATAATTGCAAAGCGCTCGCCGCTCGAGCAAAGCGGGGTCTTTTGAAGCGTAAGATCAAGGCGATCGGAAGGGAGAATAAATGCGAATAAATCTCACCACCCACGTTGTACAGACTGTGTTTCGTCCATCGATGAACGGTTAAAAAGCAGCACATTGTCGAAAAACGATCGAATTCGGAATTAGAGACGTTGACATTTAAATACCAGTTTAAGATCAATATGGCAGACAAAAATTGCACAAATTAGAACTTATTTGTCGCGATTAAAAAAAACAGATATTGAAAATCGCAGTATCGCAGGCATAGTTTTTTAAATTATATTGATCGCGTTTAAGACAATTCTCTTGATTGATGATATTTCTCTTGATTGAATATTAATTGGGATGACATTAATTTGCATCGAATGTCTCAATAAAAACTGATGAATCAGCTATTTTTTCATACTAAATGAACTTTATTACTTCAGCCCCTAAATGTAGAAAGATGATTCACTCGACTGAAGGTAACGCTCGTGACGTGGCCGGAAATATTGGTCATTGTTAACCAGCGCTTATTCGGAGAGCCACACTCCAACGTCCGGTAGACGGCAGCATCTCTGATGCTGAAGCTATGCTTGCAGCGAAAGCTTTGGAGCTTGTATCTCGTGGCGCCACCCCTGAGAAAAGCGCGGAACCCTTTATCATTCAGTGTTCATCAACTTCAGGCTTCGTTGAACAATACAAAATTTTTTTTTTGCAAAATTAAATGTAATTTTTACACCAAACGAAGTGAATGAAACGTGTATTAATTTCATAATTTTTGTAGGTGAACGTTGAATCGTGTATATACAAATGTAATAATTCTCTTAAATATATACGTTTCTCTTAAAGAAATATTAATATAACTAGGACAGAAATATTTGAAATATTATTAAAAATGGATCAAATTCTTTGCAAGATTATATTATCTTTCGATAAGTATATCTAAAGTTTATTTTTGTTGATTTAAATTAGTATCGATCTCAGTCGTGTGTTCTTTACTTATAAAAAGAGTTTTATTTATAAAAAGAATTTCAGTTAATTATAAAGTCAATGTTTCAAATAGTATCTCTTTGTTTTTTCAGTTATCTTTTTTTAATAAGATTTCTGCTAGTAATTGGGACAATCAAAACATTATTATAAGCGACTTTGAAGAAAACACATTGATCAAATTATTAACAAAGATATCTAAGAGAATACAAATGATAAAACATTTATGCGATTAAATATACGATGCACGTCGCTTAGCAGTTTACATGGCTCTGGCGAAAATATATCCCGAGATCAACGTCTTTGTCGACGGACGATGACGTTGCGCAGGATATCCGGTCGTGATTCAAGGCCACCCTCTTCCAGCTGAGCACCCCTTCCTGCTCCGTTACCTACTATCGCATAGAGAGGGCGACACGAATCTCTGGCTTTCTCACGATCGATCGTTCCGCAAGGATAACTGATCTGCACAGTCATTTAAGCTTAGCGAATTCATAGACCCAAACTTAATACATTGCAAATATTTACATGCATTTACATATCGTATACATTCACATATACATGCTTTTGTAAGTGATAGTGTAATAAATATTTGAGAAAAAGTGAAAGCAACTTTTAACATACAACCTTTAAGAATAATAAAAAAATAATGCATGTTCGATAAAATGAAATAAGATAACAAAAGCTAAAGCTCATTGTTTATTTATATCATTTGATTATAAAAAGAAAATCAATAGCAGTAATTTTTTGATCGTCAAGCTGTAATAGTTTCTGTAATAGTTATTATAATTTCAAATGTTTTATCCATCGCGACGAGCACTTGAAGCTTGTTACAATAAATGGGATTTTATGATCAATGATGTATAAAAATTGAAGTAATACTGAGGGTGGAACGGGAGGAGGCAGAGGAGTTCTTAATTTTCGACATATGCAACAACATGCAGACATGTGTTTACATATAAATACTTAAATATATATAAAAATACGCGCAATAAGAATGTTGTTGAAGTTATATCTATACTCATCATCACCACGTTGAAATCATTAACAATTTAGAGCAGAATATTAAACTTTTATGCATGGAAAAGTCATTCTGCGTTACCAATATTCAACTGGCACTAACGAGCATTGCGATCAAATTTCTTATTTTCATCAAGATTAAAGTTCGATTGCATAATATATAGCTCTAAAATTTTTATTAAAATATTTGCATTTTTCTCATATATTTGTATTATTTATGAAAATTAATTATTTAATAAATATTATAAGTTACAAAGAAAATATACGCTGAACACCTGCTACAAGCCATATATGTTGAAAACATGCATGTGCCTGTAGTATTTAAATCATTAATATGTTTCGCATTACGCTTTGAGGTTTTTGTTAATTTAGATACAGTTTGTATATTTAACATATGATCAACATTATGAGTATCGAGCAAAGTTTTATGCATTTTATTATGATGATTTAGAAGATACAATGTTATTTTCATTATTTAATAAAATCACATAATATAAATGTTATTGAGATGCAAAATATGATAAAATATAATGAGAAATTAATTTGAATATATGATGATTATTATTGAAGCGACGAAAAAAATTTTAACACGAAATTAATTTCACTTTTGTAATTAATCAATGATATCTTGCAAATTAATTGCGCGAGGTAAGTAATTGTACACCTGTTAGAAGTACGAGGGTTCTAATTCTCGAACGAGATCAAGATCTGCTCGTTGAGATTTTTTTACTTGAAAATGATGACGATTATATCGATTGTGTATATCACGATCGAGTGGTAAAGTTGGCTAGTGCGTATGTGCGTCATGACGGAGGCATATCATTTTTCAAAGCACTTGTATTACACGTGTTTTCGTGTTGTATTACAGTTTTTTTTTCGTAACACAAGTGTGAAGTTACATGCAAAAAACATGTGCAGCATTCTTTCATGCATAGGACGCGAGCTAAATTTTCAAAACATCATAAATCCACAAAAAATGAACGTAGCAAAATGCAACGAAAATTGATCTCCTGCATCTTGCATTCTGCTAGTATTTGTGTATAATGCATACGCTGTTATTGTGAGATATATGATATACATCATTTAGGTGAGAATTAAAATGCTAATCTATAAAATAAAACATAAAGAAAAACTCCACAGAAATATTTAATTAAAAACTGCCTCAATAGTTACATTAAAAATATAAAAAATCTATTAAAAAATGTGGTCGTGTTCCATATCGAAAATATGACGTATTAGTTTTAAGTTTAAAACCATCGCTATTGGATATCATATATTTTAATACTTAATTTTAAATAAATCAGAATTGGTAGCAAATAACTGATAGTAAATAATTAACGACATATGATATAACGACATATGATTCGGAATTTTTAATCGATGCATTTCTTCGATAGGTTCAATTTATTTTTATGACGCTAATATATTAATTCATGCAACCGTGATTTGCAAACAAGACAGAAGAATAACGCTGACAAAATCAATGTGACAAAAAATGAAAGGAATCAGGTGCTTCAAAAAAATATCAGATTTGTATACGCACCGCATCTCCGTGCGATTAAATCAAACGGAAAGTTCTATGCTGCTATTATATCTCATTTATACGAATGAGCCTTTTCAATGAATAATTCAATTGATCTGCTTTTTCGATGGAGGATCTCATTACGAATGTACTGCGTTCTTTTTTTTTCTTTCACGACAAGAGTAAAAGCTGGCGTATTACTGCTCGTAAGGGATCTCTTTCTACGACCCATTTTACATTTCGAAGCTGTCTGGAATGATATTTTGCAAGAGTTATTTTTATAACTCTTCTGTTTACGCATTACAGATGTGTACGTTGCATTGTTACATCGCTGGCCGAATCGATCGCAGTGCACTATCACAACTGCGCTTTCATTGTAATTGCGCTGTTACAATCTGTGAGCGCGAGTATAAATAAGAAATAAAGAGCGCTGGGAAGCTGAAGCAAGTGCGAACAATGCTATTGGATAGTATATCTACTCAGCGTGTCGCTTTCCTTCCTCTAAGGAATAAAAACAGAAACGGGCAGTAAGAGAGAGAAAAAACAATTTTATTGTCCCTTTAGAAAGAAAATTCCACTTGTATTAGTAAGTGGCAAATATAATAGCAGTGTAGACAGTAAAGTATCGCGTATATTAAAAAAGCTTAATAAAATTTTCGATCGCGAAGTCTAATGAAAGAAATTTAAGAGAGTTTACCCAGACCAGCTCATACAAGACAACTTTTAACAATAGTAAAAAATGAATTTTAAAATATGATAATATTACTTTTGCAATAACCAAGAATTTATTTGAAGAAAGTAGCACAATCAATAAATTTTTTTCTTTCTGTAATGTCAAAATTCTTTATTTTAAATGAATTTTTTTGAATAAGAAGTATTTTCGTAGATTGAATTATTGAATGTTATAACATTAGGAAAGATTTATTACAAATACAAATTATAATATCTTGCTCGTAATAATTTAATTTAATGTAAAAAATATGAAATAAATAAATCTATTAACTCACTAAAAGTGAACAATAATAAGGATGTTAAATTAATACTCCGGTATAATTCGTTGAAATTTAAACTAACAAAACAAATTTCTGTCTTATTTGATTTTCCTCAGCTGTAATAATATCAGTTAAATTAATTTTGTTACAAAACATAACATAAATAAAACTATTTGTTAAATCATTTATTTCTAAATTAAATATTCAAAATAATTAATAAGATTTAAAATACAAACTAATATAGCATAATATAGGTAAAATCGATATATGAATACTATAATAGAGTTAAAGAAAGTAACATAATGTCATATAAAATATATAAAAGCTATAAATAAATTATTAGTTATTACTGTTAAAACCATAAAAGTAAAAATACAATGTAATAATGAAAAGAGCCTATTATTTCAAATCTTCTATAATTAATTGTAAATGTATAGATTCCTTTCCTTTGTTAAATATTCGAATATATAATAAGTAATCTTATTGTTAATCAATGTAAAGAGATAATAATTATTACAAATATGAGCAATACTTGATAGAAAATCAAAGCAGATAAAATATTTAAAAATAAATTAATCTTAGTTTTTAATGAATATATTATATAGGGTAACTCCGGTTATATGTCGCATCTATCAATATCTTAATTTATTAAATATTATTTACTATATTTATATTAAACGAACTATATCAGTAAAAACTTTTGTAATGTCTACTACTATGAAAAAAATATTAGAAAATATTTATTTTTTAGATTAAAAAATAAATTTTTTGAAACTCTTGCATTTTTGCCGTATATCCCATAGGGATGGGATATATGGCTACTCATAGAGAGAGGAAGGATATGTATGGTTCATGAAAAATTTACAAATAATGCATATAAATAAAATGTATAATGATATGAATTTATAAAATGTGTATATAAAGTTTTATTAAGAAATAATGATAAATATGTATATGAAGTAATAAATAATAATTATAATACAATCTTCCTACATATATTACAAGTGTTATGATATGAGGTACATATTTTGTATAATGCATTTATTGCACTAAATTCAATCTGCGCACTTTGTATGCTTTGGGCATAAACCGTTTACTAAAAATGCCGTATATCCCAAACAGGTATACAAGACAACAAACTAAACAAAGACTACAAAAGCAAAACACTTGTATTGTGCTACACAACATGCTTTACTATTCCATTACACATATATATCAAACGAAATAATCACTAAGTTTTTTACACAGTAAATCATTTTATGTAGATATAATTTATGATGGCATTACTTATTACAGTGACAAATCGATTCTATTTTTTCTGACTTCTGCGACATAAATCCCAACGCGGCGTATTTGCCAGAGTTACCCTATTATAAATTGGAATTAATTTAACATTTTTGTTATCGCTCGTTCTAATTAATAAAATAAAATATATTAGAATATTACTTTACCAAATTAAATCGATAGATACAAACAAATGAAAATCAAATTAGCACGGCGCAATTCGCATGACATGGTTTTCGACATCCGCGAGAAAAGACTCAATGGACCTTGGAAAAAATGGAACGGATGATATTCGCTAACGTTTTAGTGCTCATCGAGCGACGTTATTCGTCATATCGGACACACGTTAGGGTCAGTCGTAAAATGTCGATCGCCGGGGATAACGATAACGTCGTTCGTTCTACTTTTTTTTTCTCTTTTTCTCTTTCTCTCTCCTCGGATTCTCGTCTCCGCCATCGTTACCGCTCGTCCTCAGTTATGCCCTCGGTAACGACAGACACGCCGACGCCTAAGGGCCGTTCACATTTACGAGCACGAACGGAGACGGGAGATATCGGCGGAGAAAATGAGTTGGAAAAGTGCGACGGGAGCACCCCTGGCGATCGTCATTGCTTGACCCTTCTCGCAGTCTTTCACTCTCATCGCAGACACATATGTATGTACATACATACATATACGTACATTCGCGCGTACAGATCTACGTGGATGTGTACGAACGCCGATGGCGGTTAGCGACAGTCGCTTGCCATTTCGATCCTATAGAGGCAGACGGAGCGAAACCCCGGTAAGTGCTCGATTGCATTCTCATTCTCTAGGGAATAGTTACACGGATTACATTCACTGTGGTCTGATAATTTCCATTGAAAAGCGAACGAACCTGACGAGGACCTGGTTGTACTAGACGTTGATTCTGTGCGACAACAACGTGAGATTTTGCAATGCACATTTAGCGTCAAGAAGTAAACTGTAAAAGTATACTACATGATAAATTAACAATTCTCGCAATTCTACGTATTATATACAGATTGAAGCGTCTTTGATTTATCGGATGTCATTAGAGATAGTTCTGGGCAAACAACTCGACTTCCTCCCGACTTTTATAGAGCTCCGTTACATTGAAATTCGGTGCGAGACGCTCGACAGTCTCCGATGTAAAACGAAATCGATCACTATCTTCCTCAAACTCCTCGGTGACTCGTCTAATGCGACTCGAAGTTTTCCACTTCGCGATTGCTATATACGACACCAAGTTTCGAGCGTTTCGAGCGTTTCGAGGTCGGGATATATGAACATCTCTATAGGGATCTTCTAACTGGCTCGACAAGATACAAGTTCATATATTTTATCTGGTTCAATTTTGAGTTTCAAAAACTGAGTTAAATTAAATTAGGTAATTAAATCGAATTAGGTAATTTGTAATTTATTTTATTATTATCGAAAAATATTTTCGATAATAATAAAAAAAAATTTTAAAATATTAGAAGAAAACATTCCTCAATTTCTTTTAGCATTTAATCGAACATCGAACATTTTATAAGGGATACTTACTTTCCAAATTAAATACAGATTAAAATAAATTTATTTGGAATTAAATAGCCTCCGAAGATCGGAGGCTATTTAATTATTGGAAATAAATTTATTGAAACCTGCTGCATTAAAGATAGCTTCTATTTAAAAAAATATCCATAGAGAATATTAAAAGTTTTTAAAGAGTTCTTTAAATGTTTTATGTAATATAAAAAGTCCCTTAAATGTATAATATATAAAAGATACTAGTATATACAATGAAATAATATAAAAAGCAAATATTAGTTGCAGACACATTACGAGAGAAGAACTTTTCATAATTCGAACATGATTCATATTTTTCGTTTCTCCGGGGAAAAAAACATTGTTGCATATCGAGCTCGATGTTTCATGAAATACGTTAACACATGTTGCTGCGCGATACACCTCTCACACTTCCATCGCGTTCGTTTCTCATTCATTTTTTATCCCGATTCGCGACACCCCAAGGGTCGCAGCTGCACTCCATTTCGAAGAACAATCTCTGCATATTTGAAATCTATCCGTGACTTCGTACATTGTACGTATGTAGAATGCGCGAATATATGTGCGAGAGTATACGTGCGGCATAGAAAGACACGTATGCAGAAATTGGCCGGAACTCTGCCGGAGCCCAGCGTCAATATATTATAGAAATTTATAAATTTTCGAACACGCTCGCTCGAAAAGAGGTCGGGATGCGGTGGTGGCAGCGGTGGCGGCGTTGCTCCTTTAAAACGGCGCGCGAGGGCAGAGCGACGACTATTTCTGCCGTTTTGACTGGTGAAATTTTCAAGAGGCCATCATTGATTTTACCCCCCTCGCGCGTCGAGCGCCGCCCTTATTCCACCCTCCGCGCGTCGCGCACCCTTCTCAACCCGTACCTCGCATCGATCACCCGTACTGTCCACGCAAAATAACGATTAGCTCGAGAGCGCGACGTGTTCCAGAGACGTTCGTCCAGGTCGAGTAACTCACGTCTCTCTCATGACGAGTCAAAGATCATGGACACGCGACATTACGACGATGAAGTTTAACGCGAGCTTGAAGTTTAACCGAAAGCAGAAAAACTAGACAAAAGAATTACTTGGATTCATATTTCAAAATCGATTTAACTTTCCATTATTTTTCGTAGCAAGTAAGACACTCATACAATATTACTTTCAATTTTATTTTCACTAAATATACACAATTGAGAACTGTTATTAAAATTCACAAGCAGTTAATTTCTGTTGAAAAATTAGATAATGATACAATTTTTAACTATTTAAGATTTTTTTACATTATGAATACAACATCAGAGTTTAAATATTTCTAATATATTATTTGTAATTAAAGGATAAATATAATTGATTATTAGCTTATAATATGAATCAGATTATTTATCGCATAATGTCTGTTTAATTTATCTGTTTAATTTTCTTTGGTAAAAAAAATTTGATGGTCTTTAAATCTTATTTAAATTGCGGATTGTTATCATATTATATCTATATGTAATACTTGGACGAAATTTAGAGCTACGTTTACTGCCCACCCGACGGAAGATTGGTCTGTCCATAATTCAATGCACCCCACTGTTGACTCGGGAAACGAATATATACGTATAAGCGAAACGCACTCACGTCATTGGAAAAGGAGAAACACAGGAACCGAAGGGCGAAGCAGCAGCCGCGCGTTAAATATTTAGAATTGTGAGTTATGATACCGCGTGTATAGGCGTCGCATTATCGGTAAAGACATCGAGTCCCAGGTGCGTCCTATGTGTTTACGAGTCTCCGAACGGTCCAACTTCAGAAGCGGCAAAGCCCAGCGGGAACTTCGAAGGCTATGTTTTGCCGGATATATCGCGGGTCTGCACCAGGTGTACGGTGACTCCTAAGGCGTAGTATCCTTCGGATCTTGGTCAGGATACCTTTTTTTATTCAAGTAAGCTAAATTTTTCCTAAACACTGTATCGCTCGACGAAGACGCATGCGTCACGAGCATCATGTGCGTTATGTAAATCAAATTAGAGAAAAGGTTTTACTAACTTGTAGAGTTCTCTGTTATATTTTAATGAATTTTTTTCATGATAATGTTTAATAATATCCATCTAAACATTCTTACGAAAGAATTTAGATTTTTGTTTAGAATAGAAACATAAATAATAGTAAAAATAAAAATAGGTTGTCATTTTTTGATAAGTGAAACATTAATGAATTAGAGAGAGAGAGAGAGAGAGAGAGAGAGAGA
>Ga0157363_1003065_pt1 | contig 14974 bp, 8 predicted proteins | sample AttsexASBM1_FD_111477 | JGI IMG/M metagenome (GOLD analysis project Ga0157363, IMG submission 111477) | Fungus gardens microbial communities from leaf cutter ant in Ribeirão Preto, State of São Paulo, Brazil - Atta sexdens ASBM1 | ecosystem: Host-associated > Fungi > Mycelium > Unclassified ...
CGTTTGAAATTGTATTACCTTACCCAATATGTATATATATTAACTTGAAATATAAATCTGTATACTTTTAAAAATATCATAGACTGTTCAAATATTTGAGATAACGAAAGAAGACTTAAAAAAGTTCAAAAAAAATATGTTAGATTAATAAAAAATACTGCACATTGCACTGCATCGGATGAATATAATTCATCACAAATAATTTCGTTCTACTGCACCGTTAAACATTTTTTGGTCAACCCTTCGATCCGCTAACCTAGAATGTCAATCCTTTTACCTGCGAAGCACCGAAAGGATTAACGGAAACTGGCGAACAATATGAAAAAGGGTTTCTCTCCCGACAGGATACACCTGTGAAAGGGTTGAGACGCGGGATAAAAGATCTCTGATTGTGAGTCAAAATTCGGGATGTTAGCGACAAGTGCAATAATTAAAACACTTCAGTTATTTATGAACTAATCTTCCTGTTGCCGATAAAAATCTACAAAAATCTAATGTTGGTGATTTCACGCACCTGGTGTGTTTAGTGAAAATATAGAAAAAGGGCAGCTGCGGAAATCGTGTTGCATATGCGCATCGGTGCAGTCGGTGGTTGCGCGCGACAGGTTTTCCCGGTGAGAAATGAAACGAGCGACGACGATGACGACGACGAATCAACCCTTGAATCGTCTTGAATTCTCTTTCAATAAGTTCGATTCGTTCTCGGCGCAAGATCGAAGTGTCGCTTTTATGATTGCGTGCTGCGCGTATGTGCTTGGTCGCGAGGGCGAGAGCGCCCTTTGTGCGTGCGTTTGACCCTTTTTACCTGGATCACTCTTGCCTCTCGGTTCTCGTTGTGACGCGAGAAGGGAACGAAGGGGAAAAATGACGAACAAACACCGGCCGGTGCTTACCCCGTACAGTGGCCCATTCAACGGTGTAAGATATGCATCTACGATCCCGAATGGACCCCAAAAATAACGAAATACAAACGGAGATTTTCGTGATTTTGAATAATATTGCATTCACCCCCGTGGCCACCCTTAACCCCACCCGATACCGCTCCAACGTTTTCAATAGAATCGAAAGGGTCCTCTCGCGCGTCGCGGCATTATGATTCAGTTCTTATTCTATCCACGGAAATTCCATGGACCGGTCCGAGGGGACAAAGGATTCCACGTTGGTTCTCTGATGGACGGACAAGCGAGTCCAGACGCATAAAGAATTTATCCGTAAAGGATGGATCGTTCGATCGTAAGGAAATGGCGAAATACTGAACAACATCTTGCAATCTGTCGCACAGATTTCGATTTTTACTTCAAAAAAATAGATGATTCACGAATTATCCTTATATCACAATTTTTATTTAGTCGCTAAATATTAGAAAGTCTTTCAAATTTGCGGTTAAAAATGCATTCATATTATAGAAAATATAACAATAAACACATAAAACATATAGTTAATAACATAGATAAGCATGACTTGTTTAAAATCATATTAAATCAAAGACAACACAAAATGCTTAACGGAAAATTTATAGAAAAAATATGTATATATGGACTCACCAACACTGACACCTGAGCTCGTCAATCCGCTTCAGTCGTCCCGCGTTGTAACTTCACCTGCGGTCAAAAATTAGCCAAATTAATTTATGAAATAACAGTGCATTTTATTGTACGGGTGATAAAATGCATTCCGACCAACTGGCTGTCGGATATAAAATATAAACGAAGGAAAATTATAATCGCGCGCGAACTTCAACGCGAACATTAAACGTTTCGTCGAAGACGTCAAGCTTTACGAATTGTATTGACGAGCAGTAAAAAAAGCTCGTTAGAAATCGTCGGGCGTAGCCTCAGTAATTTAAGATGTAATTCGGTCCGATTACACATGGTGCCGCCTTAATAACTGAAATTTGTATCGACCCGCGACCGACACCCCCTAAAAAATATTTAATAAGCACCGAAAAAGGTGTAATAGTCTGGGCTTACTATAAATTCACTTCGTTCGCCGTGAAGTGGCAAACAGCATCCGCTAGCATTCGAAATAACAAGTTAAATCGAATAAAATTTATACGATTTTAATGTATCCCTAATTAGTTACGATTCCTTTTAAAAATATGTCATGTATTTTCTCTCTTTTTTCTCTTTTTCTATAGCCTTATATTTTATTGTTGTATTCGTTAAATAATAAACGTAAAAGTTTTTAATTTTATATATACAATAGTTATAGATTTAACATAATCATAAAATAGTAAACTTAAAATTATATTAAATTCACATAAATTGTATTAATGAATTATCATTAAGTTTATATTACAATAAGTTTTATATTTAAATATCATAATTAAAAATAAAAATAATAAAAATCAATAATAAGTGATTCAAATTATTTCTGTATGCATAATTTTCAGGTGTAAAAAACAGAATATATTTTACAAATTCCTTGCGTACGGTAAATTCTCGTCTCTACGCGAGATGAGAGATAAAATTCCAATCAAGTAGATCTCTAAGGGGGAACGATATCTACCTGCTGACGATTACCAATCTCATAAAGGTGAGAAATAAAAAACGAATACAGTAGTCGTTGGACTATTTTTCGTCCCAGGTATAGATAAAGTTTTCTCTTTTTTTAATATCATCTCTTTGATGTGTCCTTGATGTAACCTCGTCCTTTATTCTTTTTTTATTCTATCGAATACTAAAAGTACTAAATGAAGGTAATATTAATTAATAATTTCAAAGAAAAATTCAATGAGCAAACAATAATTTGCACAAGGAGAATAAGATAAAAATTGTTTGATAGCTAAAAAAATTATAAACAGTTATAAATAGAAACTCTTATAACTTTTAGTTATATTGTAAGTACATATAAATATTAAACGTGATCATCTAACTGAAGCCCGATTCCAATATAAAATTAATTTTAATATCGATTTAACTTAATGTTTATCTTTTTCTAATTTACAATAAGTTAAACCATATTAAACTTAATCTTACATTAGTGAAACTAGATTTAAGTTCTAAAACCATACTTAGCAAGCTAGATATAGAATACAAAATCAAACCAGATGGAACACAATGTTACATGATAATTATCATTGCACACAGAATCGTACGGACGAATCAACCTGAAGAATATACGTAAGAGAATCAACGGCCTTCTTTCTTTTCTCGCGTGCGCTCACGTGTAATGGTACCGATTTTAAGATCAAGATAATTCGCTACTTCAACCGCGGATGCAGTTACCATCGCCTCGAGAAATAAAGCGAGACGCAGCTACCTTGGCACCGGCGTGGCGCGGCAGCTCGTTCGGATTTCGTCATTCCATTTACAAACGATGTTATCGTACATTAAAATCCATGGAATGTTCTCGGTAGGATATTTTATTACCGCCCTTAAGGTGTTCCATCAGTGAAATCCATCAGTGAAATCATATCGCCTTTCGATTAGACGTACCGTCACTAAAGGTAGATTAGTATCGAGTTTTCGGATACTCTTTAAATCTTCTTGGCACAAAGCGTTTCCTAGTTTTTTTAATACCTTCCACAATACGACTTAGATTCCAACTAATTTAAGTTCAAATCATATCGCATTACTTGCAATAAATGTAAAAAAAAGTTAGAAAATTACATATAGACAATGATGTAATCGTATTATAACTCTCCGCCAGCTGTTGGACTTTAAAGGCACAATCGAGTTTTTTATTGTAAACTTTGGTGAATAAATTTCATTAATAAATTTAACAAAATTTATAATTAAATATTATAATTAAATTTATAATTAAATATTGTGTGAACAATGTAAATATAATTAAAATCTGTAAATATAATTAAAATGTAAATATAATTTAAATCTGTAAAAAGTAAGGAAATTCCAACTTCTAAGATAATAAAAATTTGTTAAAGCTTTCACAAGTATGTAAGATTTTCTTCAGATTTTTATATAGACCAGAGAATACAAGATATAAAAATATGTACTAAAAATCGAAGACTTAGATTGCGAATAAAAGGTGAAAATATTTCACATTGTCAACGGAGAATTAATGTACTTCTAATAAATTAATTTTACTTAAATCATATTGTCTACATAACAAAAAAATTAAGCTACATAAATTGATTAAAATATTTTATCCTGAAAATTTAAAGTTTATTAAAAATTAAACAATGTATAATAATCTGACATATTCAATTTTCGTTAAAAAAATTCCTTTAAATTTGCTACAAAATATATAATTTAAAAAACACTTAATAGTATCAGATATCTATCCTGTGAAAAATTACAAAATAGGGATATCTCGCATATCCTTTGTTTCACCTCTGCAATCATCTCGCCAATTTATCCACAACCGACTCAATGAACCGCAAAGGAAATCATTTATTAAAGTCCGCGAGAAAGAGAGAGCGAGCGAGTAAGAGAGCGAGCGACTGCAGCCGAGTAACATACGTCAGAAATTTTCAACAGAAACTAACCGGATTCACGGTGGGCGCCATGCACAGGCCAAGTTATCTCGATCTCGAAATCGGCACGATTACACGCGAGTGCGCGAGGAGGAAGCAGAAAAAGAAGCAGAGGAAGGCGGAAAGCGGAGAAAGGGAGCGAGAGCGAGAAGAGCGCGGCAAGACGAGGATGCACTTCTGCTTGCACCTGCCGGTGACGTCAGAAGGGACTTCTTGTTTGGGCCTGCTCAGCCCCGGGGGTCACTACTACTGTTTTAAGTTGGCCTGCTCGCTTCTTCGCCTTCCCTTTTCCCTTCAAGCCCTCATGAGGGCTCTCCCTTTTCGCGTCTACCCGCTGCATCGTCGAACATGCGTGTACAAGTCGGACTTCATACGCGAGCGCAAAGAATGCCGCGCCGGTCATTGCTCACGTATTAATTATATGCTAATGAGAATACCGTGTAGAATCTCATTCTCAAACGCTCGATAGGCATTTCCATAATCATGATCTTTATACGCAAATAAAAATAGATTTTTTTGATAAATAATTGTCTCATCAATCACAAATTTCACAAATTTATTGTTCAGAGATTTAATTTGTATTCTAACTTATGTAAGTATAATATAATATGTAAGTATAATAATAGAATTCAATTAATGTATAATAATAGAATTCAATTAAATAATTACATTGAAAATTTATATACAATATGATCCAAGAGTTTTGTCAGCAATTTTTTTATTTCTCTTTGTGCGAATAATTATCTTTGCATTATGTATTTTCTTTGAAATTATTAACCAATCTTCATTTAATATCATCAATAACTTAATATCAATTCAATAAAAAAAAATATATTTGTTTCTAATATTGCTTCTAATTTTTTCTTCTCTACAAAAATAAATACTCAAAATAAAAGTGATTTATGTTACATTTGTTATCGCAAATACTTTGTTTCTAGATAAAATAATGCCGACTTCTGTAATATTCAATATATATTGTACTTGCGATAACATGCGTTGTAAAATCGAAAAAGATCCTATCTGCAGATGATGTAATAAATAAACAAAAGAAATTCACGTGTGCATTCCTCGAGCCATTTTTTAGATACATTTCGCAACACGCGTTCAACCTGATTATTCGTTTTATTAGGCGTTTTATTAGGCAAATTCTTTTTCTCGTTGATTAATGACGTGATAAGCGATCGAGTAGCAAAATGCCAGGGATAGCATTTTAATCAAGATTGTGTCATATCCTTCTCTAATGTTTACTATGGCCGAACGTGAAGGGGATCGCACGTTCTATCTTCAGAATAACATTTTATCTGATGAGACCTGCGACACTCATCTCGCACGTGATTTGCATAATCTAATACCCTCGTCGGAGGCCCAGAATAAATATGCGAATATGACGCGTTGTTTCTGCGAGATTCAAAGCGATATAATTTGCAAGCGTGGTAACAGCTTCGGGTGCTGCGTAATGCTTTCAGCAAAAATATTATAAGCAAAGATTTGTCTATATCTTTAGTTATTTCAATATAAAGAAATTTCGACTAAATTCATAAATATAATATTGAATTAAAATGTACAGCCATCTTTTTGTTCAAAATAACGAAAGATGCTTCCTTGTTTAAGAAAAAAGTTGAAAAATAATTCATCACAAAACTTTAATGAGTTTTGTGATGAACTATTTTTCAACTTTTGAAAGTTGTGAGGAACTTTAATTTTATAATACATAGTAAAATAAGCTTCAATAAAACTGATATTTAGAATCTTCATATTTTTCAATGGAAATTATCATTGATTTATCCAGACATAAATATATCAAGTAGAACTACAAATATATCAAGTCAACTCTGAATAAATCAAGCGACAGTTTTGATTGACCAAATGACTTGGATAATAGAGACTCACTAGCTCTTCCCTTATTTATATTTATTAATTCCGATAATAGAAGCTGATGACATTCAGAAAATTGAAGTCGAGCGCGCCTATTTTCCTATAGTCACTTTGGATAATAAGAGCTCGACTATGAGTTCATATATTTGAAACTGACCATGAACTTGCTCGTACATTGTATAAATAGAGTGCAGATAAAGCTCTACTATATAATAAATCTCGAAATTACAAAATCGAATATTATTAACGCCCGAAGAATTTATGCTGCTAATTAATGGAGCGATATGTGCTGCTCAAGGAACGCACATACATCTTCGATATTTATCATGCTGCACGTGCTCGTGACTTTTCGTTCCGTTAAACGATACGTCATTATCGACGATAATAAAATGTATGAGTATAAATTTCCGAACAGGAATGCACGTTGCTAAAATCCAACGAAACATTTTCAAATCGACGATGTCTCCACATAGTGAACGAGAAAAATGATCATGAATTATTAATTTCACGTAAGACGTCTCCGAAACGACGTGCGCGTCCGCACGAAAACACGTGGGCGCGGCTTTAAATCAGGACACCGTGCGAATGGTCTCGAATTAATTAAAATTTGACGGTCGTATTAAGAACCGGTTGTAAGATCTATCCAATCCAGCGATGAAGATCCTGCGAGATGAGAACGAGTATTTCTTTCCAACGATTGCGAAGAGAACGAGAGAAATGAAATGAGCGATCCCTGAGGACTGTTAGAATAGAACGTCCGCGGATCTGCTCGCAAACCGGTTTAAATTCACGATTAACAGGAAACGTGCGGAATTATCCGTTTCCTCAATTTTCATTAGAGAGTTGCCTGCTACCTACGTGTTAGAAGACGTTCGAGTTGAAGTCACTGTTGCGATTGATTCAGCAGATCGACAATATAATACACAATTATCTATGAATATATTGTTTTATGCTATTTGATTTCCTACGTTAATTGTACATGAACGGAAATAAGCGAGGCTTGAGCGCTTTTAGCGAGTTAATGTTGGTGTAATATTCAACATACGATACACTTCATCGACTTGGCTAACACATAAGTGAAACATATATATTAAGCAATCAATCGATATGCTTAACGATCCACGACGCTTTTAAATGCGTCATTTGAATGAAAGGTCGATGATTTTTAGGTTAAATGTAGAACAAGGCAAAAATTAAAGTTCGTCAAGTTCGCGAGTTAAAAAATGAAGGTGATATGACTGCTACGTCAATAATATTTAATTAAATGTTCCATAAACTTTCAAAACAAAGATAAAAATAAGATAAGATCAAAGATAAGATTAAATCTGAATTGGAAATTATATACAAAGATTAACTAGAAGTAGAATATAAGCATAACTATTGAATAATATTAGATGTAGCAAAAAGAAATCCATTATTTTTGCATGAAATTGAATGGAAAAATAATGGATTTCTTTTTACTACACTTAATATGAATAACGTATAAATATTTTTATGTTTATATCTAATTTCAACTTATACCGATAAACATAAATTACAGTCTGCATGTTATTTTTAAGTTTGTAAAAAAAATTTCCAACAACTGATAAAAAAACCGACTGCCACATTATAATATAATAAAAAGCATAATATTTGCAGTACTTGTTGTTGTATATCAATTTTACAGTTAAAAATTTTCGAAAAAGACTGTTCAAAATTTAAAAATAGAAAAGTGATATCTCAACACAAAAGCAAATAAAATAACTCTTGCAAATCATAAAAGGTTCACCGCAGTCGACAGTTTCAAGGCTCGCTTCACCTGCCTCAAACTATATTTCCGAAATGCAAGCAAATGAAAACAAATAGTACCCGAGTGTACCTGTCCTTCGAGGAAGCAAAGTTTGCCTGTGGCGTATGGCTACAACATGCCTGCCCAGCTCGACAGGACCCTCCACAACTCGATTTTCACCCTCGATAGGTTTTCACTGCTGTTCAGGTGCATCACTAAAACCTCCTAAACCGTCACATCGATGATTTTACATTTAAATCAATGCAAGTAAACTTTTTCCTTCCCCTCTCTGTACAATATAATTATTTGCAAGAATTGAGAACAAAAAATCATCACAACATATATTCATTAACTCGTATATACTTATAGATTTATCTATCTAGTACTGATATATCCATAAAAGTATCCGTCTTCACCTGATGCTCGTATCATGAAACAGGTTGTAAAAAAAGTCCCACTCTGTAAAAAAAAAGTCAGCAATTCATAGGGTGCGAGGTGAAACAGAAAAAGTTCACCTCACAAAACTTTCAGACTTTTTTATGACGGTACAGCTAATGGACGTACCGTGATCGTGTCATGAAGACAAGGGGCCGAGTTTCGAGATAACAAAAAATCCGGTCGGAGGCGTATTTAATAGCGGGGGTTGCCGCACCTATCACGAGGCGTCTAGACGCTTCTCAGCTCTAAATCTCTCATGCACAGTGGGGTAATGAAGGAAACCAGAGTACGTTATTACCGCACGTTAATTACTATAACTTACGGCTAGCTATACGCTAACCCTTTGACTTAAAAATTTTCAACAACGACCGTAGCATTACTCTTTCTGAACTAAGGGAATCATTTATCTAAAAATAAATTATTTGTTCAAAATTTTTACTTAAAGTATATATTTAATAAAATGATTTCTAATAAAATGTAGATATTTCGATATAATACTTTTTAATTCTAATTACACTTAAAAAAAATTTAGAGATGATAAAAGATGTTAATATAAACAATAAAAATATTTGCACTCTTTTCCAATTAAATTTATATATAAATAAAACTTCGTAAAAGTTTGATTAAAATTATAATGTACAAAATTCTATAGAATTAATTTCTTTACCCCCGTCATCTGTAAAGAATCACACACGTAGGGTGTAGAATTTCTATATTGCACCAAGTCACGCTACTTCGCGTGGCAAAATTGAATACACAATGATAATTCCATCTTACACGAGTTGATATTATAAACGTTTTCGTGAATCTAATAATCGACTAATTCATAATTAAACACTGAGCTTTCTCCGCTCGTATCATTATTTCTATTATCGTCGATGTATACAATCAGTCAACTTATCATCCTCAAACCACACCACTTTCTATGTTAACAGCAAGGCGCAACAAGTTATTCTATATTCAGTGTAAAGCCGATGACAAAATTCTCACCTCACGCAAGCTCGCGTGACGCGCACGAACGTGTCGTGACAGGTTCGAACCAGTTTCGAAGGAGCAACACCACCCCCTTTATAAATCTGAACTCTATCCTAGAAAAAGGGATCCCTCTAGAAAAAAAACCTAAGAAATCGGAGTCACGCGGAACAAGAAAGCAAGGATTCACCATGTAGAAGGTCGAATGGGGGTGATCACGGGGGTGTGCGCGCACGTGTATGTGTATTACGAAGGGGCCCCTGCGAGCAGGGTGCTACAAGGACTCGAGATAGGTGGTGGGCGATCGGGCGGTGAAGGCGGAGGAGGGAGAAGACCGGCAGATGGTCGGCGTGGACCCCGACGTGGGAAGCTCCGAATTCTCCGAGTTCCCACAGCCAGAGTGCACCTGCCTTCCCCACTCTGTCACCCTGTGCAACCTCGACGGGGCTATATAAGGACGGGGTTGCTCGTACTAAGGTACCATTCGCTCACTAGCCTCTCGCTTCAAAGCGACTTGCTCGAAAGCACATCCTTCGCTTTCAAGTTCTCCCGCCAAGTTCCTATCGAACGACAGTTCGTGCCACGTGTTCCGAGTTCCGATAGTTCGGAAGAAACCGGTTCAGTGTACCGTGGTTCGAAAGAGAAGAGAGGTAGAGAGAGATCAAGAGAAAGAGAGAAGGAGAGAGAAGAAAGATGGCTACTATCACGAGCGAACAAGCGCTCTTTGACTTCGAGCTCAACGACGTGTTCGAGAACGAGCTCAACGATAATCTCTACAACCTGAAGATGTCGGAAGATAAGGCCGTAAGCAGCCGCAAAAGCAGACGCATGCTGAAGCCGCTGAAGCCGTTGCTGCGTATGCTGAAGAAGCGCACCAGCAGTTATGTCAAAAACAATAACAAGCGTCAAGAGGCCATGCCTCAGGTGGAGATCTTCAGCGAGGAGATCGAGAACCAGAACAACGCCAACGAGGCACTGGAGCACAGGCTTTTGCAAGAGCTAAGGGATGCCGAGGAAGGAGCCGCCATCACCGTCTGCCTTGACGGACAGATGACCGTCGTGCCGGTTGTGCCTGGTCAGTGCTACGTGCCGGTGCATTTCGCTCACACTCACGCAGGCGACTTCTACTGGACAACGCTCAGCATGGCTGACAGAGACCTGTGCTACAAGGAGCGCGCCTTCTCGCAGTATCAGCTTCCCGAGGTGCAAGTGGCGTGAGGTGTCATCATCGAGAACGACAACATCTACCTCATAGGCGAATCACCCGAACTGATTATTCGAGATTCGCTGATCTTCTTCCTGCGGAAGCGTCCTCGAGGTCGAGGACTGATACTGACAATCGAGTCGTGAGGCGACAACGATAGATAGACATTTCGAAACTGTGATCGTTAGATTATATTATGTAGCTATAGCACATTGACATTTGACTGATCGAAAGGAACATTCCTTGTAGATAAGAAGATTGATACGATAAAGAGAAAGAGACGCGTTCTATTTTTTTTTCTTTTTACATTGCGGCAACACTTGTCGCGTTTGTGATATTTGTACCTATTATATGTATACACATTCATAGAGTGTTTATTTCAAGATTGTGATATCGGCTTTAATGTCAGCAAGTATAGCTGATTTTCCTATTGTCTTCCAATATGTTTGTTTAAAATAAATGTTACTCATAAGCATACATACCTTGTCAATTAATCTTCCCTTTCATCTTAATCTTAAGTAAATAATTTTAAGAATATCGTAGAAATCTTAAATCTTTTTTATTCTTTTAATTAAAATATACTTCTTAATCGCAAAGAAAAACACATTTATCGTAAAAGAGATACTCGAAGCTTTTAAATTCAACTGACATTCTTAAAAATCACGTTTCACAAATCAAATTTCAAAATAACAAAATCCGAATATTAAATTTATTAAATATTATTTTCTAGAAACATTTTTCTTTCAAAGGAATTTTTTTGAAGTTCATTAAATTTAACAATCTGAAAATGACTCAAGAAGGCTAACGTATAAGATTTGACCAGATACTTAAGATAAGTTCGAAGGGACGTCGAACAAAACTATTTCATTCATAAAAGCTAAGTGGGAGAGAGATTTTAGGCGGGAAACCTTCCTCAAGGTGAGTATGGAGTTATGCATTCGAAGAGATTGTAATTTTCAAGTGTGATTACAAAGAATTTCTATGACAGAAATTTAAAATTTATTTTTTCTAGATTTTATAAACTATTCTTCACTATTAAACAGAATTATCATTGCTACATCAATGTTTTATTTTTACATTAATAAAATAGTTCTAATCAGTTATGTTTTTAAAACAAATGAGTTATAGAGATACACAATATTGAATATATTTTTTTGTAATAAATTCGGAAATAAAAAAAATAGAAAAATGTAGACAATAGTTCATTTGATCGAAAATGCTGCATAGATATGATCGACATTATGCACATGTGTTATCCATATGTGACAGACACATGTCCACTGTGTGGGGATAGATAGGGTGTGTTCAAGTTCACATGATTTTCTACAGTGGACACGGGGGTAGAACCCCTTCGGAAGATAATAAAAGGTACCACGATGATCAGTAACCATACATTGGAGTATAATAGAATAATCGGAGGGATGAATAATTTGCAAATTATACGATAGACATGATCGAATTTAATTTACTTAATAGAGACATTCGATTGTGAAATATCCTGATTTCACCTGGCCCTGATTTCACCCTCATAATAATTTATCAATAAAAAATAAATAAGGATATTATTTACAAGAAATAATAGCTTGTTGCTATATTATTATTCAAAATTATTTTTATTCACAATAAAAGCGATGAATAATATATGCTCGATTTTTTATATATTCATACTAATAACTAATATTCTATATTTTTATAAAACATAAATTCTCTAATTAATACACTCATTAATTTATCGAAACTCACGCTATGCTATCTTTTTTAATTAAAAATTCAATAAAAACGCACCGCTAAAAATGATTAAATTAATAAACTTTTAAAATAATTTTTTACTATTTATTTTATATAATTGAATTAGTTAAATGATTCAACGACAAATTAGCTTATACAAAGTGACTTATAATGAAAAAAAATTATTTGCAATCTTCCCTTGATGTTAGGGTAGATAAGTATCAGCCTGTAGGCAAGCAACCCTTCGGACAACCCTGCATTTGATGCAGGTTTGCACCCGGGTTGGAGGGGCAGAAGCTTTCTTTAGCGTACACTATTCTAAAGGAGGTCAGGAACGATGTGGCGACATTGTAATATAATTCCTTAAGGCCCGCCCGGAATGTATCAATTACGTGAGTTATTTTCACCGGCGGCGTCGCAACATCGCATCGATTAAATAAATTAATTCATTATCCTGTTACTCTCTCCCTCTGCTCTTCCATCCATACCACGTTCTCTCACCTCATTTACGGTCGTCTCACGGCTATCCGGACCGTATAAATTGGTCGAAACGAGTATGTCGCAAACGTTCGATAACCCTTTTTCGTAATTACAGTGATTAAAATGTCCGCGCAAGAATTTTTCCTCGTACGAAATCGGCTTTGCCGAATAATATTCACACGACAAAATACTTCGACTTGCATTCATAAGTATTCAAGACATTCAAAAGTATTCGAGATATTCGTGAATTTGTACAACAGAAGAATTCATTATTTATGTATATAAGATTATAATCAATATTTATAAAATTTTATTTTATTAATTAAAAATCGGTTTACAGTAAAAAGATAAAGTTGTTAAAAATTTGTAAACTATGTAAAGTAACTATGTCTGAAAAGAATACCATACTTCGTACAATGCAGAAATTAAAATATACGAAAATAATCTTATTAAGTTGTTTTAATTAAGTCATTTTAGTTAAGTTTTGATTAAAAAATAAAATACCAGAATAATACAATAAGAAGTGATTGTTATTAATGGATGTGACTTAAAGAATTGTATATTCAATTCCGTACGGATACAAAAACGATCTATTTCATACTTTCTTTTATCGTCTTACTTTCTCGCAATCCTATTAGAAAAGGATAGTCAATATCGAAAAAAGTAACCGGAATGGACAGATGACTTTACTTTTCCTGAAAGTCACATAACCGTAAAAAACATTTACTATTATTTACAAAAGTACAGTGTTCTTTTATTTATTACAACATTCGCCAGACTCAATTTTAAACAAAAATAAGTTTCTTTATAAATAATTAACATTTCATTCAACACAAAAATAATGATCAGTTTTCTATATTCTATTTTATCAATTAAAATATTTAAGACAAAATATAATATGCAGATTAAATATGTATAGATATAACATATCGAGTGATAAGAGATATTTCTAAGAGAGCAAAGCACTCTCTACTAGCAGCGAAAGTAATAATCCGGTTGCATGTTGGCAAAACCGTATGGTTTGATGACGAACAATCGTCGCTACTTTCTCGATTGACATTTCTCAAAGCGAGGGAAAAAAAACACGTGTCGCGCGGAATCAGCCAGCACTTCCTCCCGCATAAGTAAGTATAGTCGATAGTCGTCGGCCTTTACTATCCTCCGCGGAGTGAATGGCGCCGCGTACCTCCCCCCCTCCCTCACCCCTTCTCGTCTCGGTGACCCGCTCGTGCCAGCGGAACGCTCGCTCGCGCTACTCGCTCATTCCCACGGCCCCGATATCGCTGCATTAATGCAAGCCGGCGCACACGCGCGCACGCACGCGATCTCCCTCGTGCGCGCGTGTCAAGCCGGATCCAAATCGAGCGAGCGAATACGAACGAATATGAACAGCTCGCTTCACTCGAACACGAACGTTTCAAGCAAATTGTTATTTCTGTTTATTCGAGATTGCTTTTGTCTGGTTTCGTTTCACGTGTACCAGGCAATTTAAAAAAATCACAGGAAACAATGCTTCGATAACTAGCCGCTTCGATAATCATCTATGAATCATTCATCGAACTTGTTCGTCGTGTTGTTCGATAATCATTAACTGTTCGTAGGGAACAATCGCGTTTTCTCCTAACATTTGTCACGATCGCGTTTCGAATAAGGTAATGATACCTATACAACGGCTACCGGCTTCAGTCTCGACCGTGCGAGCATAAACAAGATTCATGTGCGAAAACAACAGTAATTGTAACGGCAATTTAACTCGTCCGTGTAATTCCAGTTAGTCAGCTGAATTAACTGGAAATTGCCATTTAATCCAAGAAAGATAATTACTTTTTGTTGAATATTTCAAATATCTAAAGGGGTAATATTACCTCCTCTCTTTAGATATTTGAAAATATTCAACAAAATAATTATCAATAGCCGATTGAAGGTATCACGTAACTTTTCTTGGATCAAATGGTTTAACCCGACGTATTTTACTCTGCATTAATCAAAATAATAAGTAAATTATTTTCACAATGAAAAATACGAGGACGATGTAAGAAATATATATCGACAGAAAAAATAGTTGCAATTA